>ERZ1673961.40-NODE-40-length-66717-cov-5.670892_pt1 | contig 66717 bp, 65 predicted proteins | sample MGYA00580189_ERZ1673961 | MGnify/ENA primary metagenome ERZ1673961 (study PRJEB41334, sample SAMN05608105) | rock metagenome | biome: terrestrial subsurface; feature: shale formation; material: shale | place: USA: Pennsylvania ... | reverse complement strand
GTTGAGCTTGATAAACTCTGCTTTGGTTCACAACCTATTGATCTTGTGTATGTCATAGTCCATTCATTTAGTGTGGTTTATGCACATAGAACATCAGAATATTCAGCGTGGACTTTTCTCGATATGAAATCATTCCTATGGGATCGCTATTTTGAAACGGGCATCGACGATGTTGATGAGCAGCACCAGTATTTGGTGGGGTTTATCAACAAGTACGGTGAGCTGCTGGCAGAAAACAGCATGTCATTGCAGGATGTGCGCTTGGCGCTGTTTGAGTTGTCACGCTATGCGGAATTTCATTTCAAGGAAGAAGAGCAACTGATGCGCAATGCTGGTATCGCAGAAGCGCACTTGAGCGAACACATCAAAGTCCATCGTACATTCATGGCGGAAATTTTCAGCATGCAAGCTTTTCTCAGTGATACTGATGACAGACCGGCGGTGCAATTACTGGAATTCCTGATCCATTGGCTTGCATACCATATTCTCGGCATTGATCAGAATATGGCCCGCCAGGTCAAAGCGATTGAAAACGGTCTGTCTCCTCAGCAGGCCTATGAGCTCGAGGAGCGCGAACGCGACAGTGCTACAGAACCATTACTGAATGCGCTGAATGGTTTGTTTGAACAAGTCTCTGAGCGTAACCGTGAACTGGTAAAGCTTAATCAGTCGCTGGAAGAGAAAGTCCATGAACGTACCCAACAGTTAATGAAGGCCAATCAGAAGCTGGAAGCATTATCGATGACCGATAGCCTGACCGCCTTACCAAACAGGCGTAAAGCTTTGTGTCAGCTTGAAGCATATTGGAAAGAGTCAATGCAGTTGGGGGCACCATTGGTATGTATCATGATCGATGCAGACTATTTCAAGCAAGTTAACGACAGTTGCGGGCATGATGCGGGCGATAGAGTGCTGGTGGAACTGGCGCATACGCTACAACATGCGTTTCGCAGCGACGATTTGGTGTGCCGCCTCGGCGGTGACGAATTTCTGGTGATTTGTCCCAATACAGATTTGGAAGGTGGGTTGCACATTGCAGAGCTCACCCGTCAGCAGGTCAATAATCTGTTAGTCCCGACAGGCATGGAACCTTGGCGCGGTAGTATCAGTGTGGGGGTCGCGGAATCTCACGGCTTTATGAATGACCACCATGAGCTGATCAAACTGGCCGACACTGCGGTTTATCGCGCCAAAAAAGCAGGCAAAAACCGCGTTTGTATCGCTCAATTTGATGAGGAAATCAGCGCGGAACCTAACGCCAACTTAGCCTGAAAATCCCGTTGCAGATGAGTAAAGCAGAGTTCGCGAAACCAGCGATGCTCATCGTCATTCTGAAATTTGGCATGCCACAGCAGGTAGTAATTATGGGTTGCGAGCTCAAATGGCGCGCTTAGTACCGCTAGCGGGTAATGTTTGGCGTATTGTGCCGCGATATGCAGCGGTACCGTCACCAGACATTCCGTACCAATCACCGTTTCCAATGCCAGACGCAGCGACGGCAAGGTGGCGAAAACGCGCCTTTGTTTTTTGTGCTGGCGGAACAGATTATCCACCTGGCGGCTCTCTTCATGTAATCCGCTGACCAGAATGTGCCTGGCCGCAAAGTAATGCTCCAGTGAAACCCCCTTAATCGCGATATCGTTTTGCTCACAGCAGCAGATCACGTAGTGATCACTGGCGAGTTTTTTTCCATACAGGTTTTCCGGTACGGTCACGGCCAGTGTGCCCAGCAGATCGACGTCGGTTTCTCCCAATTCACTCAGGGATGCGTTCTGCCACAACGAGGTCTGAATACCTGCCTGAGGTGCCTTCTCATACAGTTCTGAGCAGAGCGCAGGCAGAATATCCATAGAGACAAAGCTATTGAAAGCAAGACGAAATGACCGTTCGCAGTGCTGAATGTTTACCTGCGGAGCTAGGTAGAGTTGGTCAAGTTGAAACAACAATGCTGGCAGACGTTCTTTCAACTGCTCGCCACGTTGTGTCAGGGTAAACTGCTGACCATCGCGGATCAAAATGGGATCCTGGAACTCTTCGCGTATCAGGCGCAGTGCTTTACTCATTGCGGGCTGAGTCACGTTCAGCCTGCGCGCGGCATCCGTCAGGTTACGGGTTTCGAGCAGCGCCATGAGCGCAGGCAGCAGTTTGTAATTGTTCATCGATTCCTCAGAGCTGTTTGAGCATCCACACATCACAGCCGTTGTGCTCGGTACCCGGCATGGGCGTAGGTAAATGTTCAAAGCCCAGGTTTTCATACAAGCGCACCGCAGTGCTCATGTTGGACAGCGTGTCGAGGTAACACTGAGCAAAACCTTGTTGCTTGGCAAAGGCGAGACACTGTTGCGCCAGCGCTTTGCCGAGGCCGTGTCCGCGACTTTCAGGCAGCAGAAACAGCTTCTTCAGCTCACACACTGAATCGCTGCCATTGAATGGTGCGATGCCACCGCCACCGACGACTTTGCCATTCAATGTCGCCAGCCAATAACCACTGCGATCTTGTGGTAGGTAATGCTTGCTCATCGCCAGTACTTCGGCATCCGACGGGCCAAAGCCGTCACCAATTGCGCCAAATTCGGCGCCCACTTTTTTAATGATATCGCAGATGGTTTGGTCATATTCCGCGCTGATGGGCAGGATGTGGGGTTGCATGTCGACCTCGATAAATGGTTGAGAATGAGTCTTTACCATACGTGGTGATAAGTATAAACAGAAATCAAAATTTGCACTAACAGGCATAACCAAAAGTGATGACCAATGAAAATAGTTCTCAGCAATAAATCTGGCTGTTTAACAATTAAACGAAAGCGCATTTTCCTCGTGCTGAAAGTGTGATTCAGGCCGATTTCAATTTGGCTTTGACAGCAGCTTTAGTTACTATGTACAGCTATTTGAAAAACCCCAAGAATCCCTTACGGTCAGCCTTATCGGCCCCCAAAAGGGCACCAAGGTAACCCTTTCGGGCTCCTTAAGGAAACTGCTCATCAGCAGACGAGGAAACGATGCAACATCTACAAGAGATTATTGCTAACGCGACCGCAGCCATCAACGCTGCAGAGTCGTTAGTCGCACTGGATGACGTGCGTGTTCAGTACCTGGGCAAAAAAGGTGAGCTGACCGCTCAACTACAAAGCCTGGGCAAGCTTCCACCAGAAGAGCGCCGTACCGCTGGTCAGGAAATAAACGTCGCAAAAGAAACGGTTCAAAAAGCCATTGCTGCGCGCAAAGATAGCCTGCAACGTGCAGAGCTGGAAGCGAAGCTGGCGGCAGAAACTATCGACGTGACCCTGCCTGGTCGTCGTATCGAGAACGGTGGTCTGCACCCAGTAACCCGCACAATCGAGCGTATTGAAAGCTTCTTTGGTGAACTGGGCTTTACCGTTGAGTCTGGTCCTGAAATCGAAGACGATTTCCATAACTTCGATGCTCTGAACATCGCAGATGATCACCCAGCGCGTACTGACCACGATACCTTCTTCTTTAATCCAAAGTTGATGCTGCGTACTCACACGTCTGGCGTACAGATTCGTACCATGGAAGAGAACCAGCCACCGCTGCGTTTCATCGCTCCTGGCCGTGTTTATCGTAACGACTACGACCAAACGCACACGCCAATGTTCCATCAGGTGGAAGGCATGCTGGTTGACGAAAACGTGAACTTTGCGCAGCTGAAAGGCATTCTGCACGACTTCCTGTGCAACTTCTTTGAAGAAGATCTGGAAGTGCGTTTCCGTCCGTCTTACTTCCCATTCACTGAGCCTTCAGCCGAAGTGGACGTGAAAGGTAAGAATGGTAAATGGCTGGAAGTACTGGGCTGCGGTATGGTGCATCCAAATGTGCTGCGCAGTGTTGGTATCGACCCTGAAAAATACTCTGGTTTCGCATTCGGTATGGGCGTAGAGCGTCTGACCATGCTTCGTTACGGTGTGAACGACCTGCGTGCGTTCTTCGAAAACGATCTTCGTTTCCTAAAACAGTTCAAGTAATCCAGAGGTTTAATCACAATGAAATTCAGCGAATCTTGGCTTCGTGAGTGGGTTAACCCAGCGGTTACCACTGGCGAGCTTACTCACCAAATTACTATGGCCGGCTTGGAAGTTGACGATGTCCTTCCTGTAGCGGGTACTTTTACTGGCGTTAAAGTTGGTCACGTTGTGGAATGTGGTCAGCACCCAGATGCAGACAAACTGCGTGTGACAAAAGTGGATGTGGGCGAAGAAGAACTGCTCGACATCGTGTGTGGCGCGCCAAACTGCCGTCAGGGCCTGAAAGTCGCGGTTGCGACGGTTGGCGCTGTTTTGCCAGGCGATTTCAAAATCAAGAAAGCGAAGCTACGTGGCCAGCCTTCTCACGGCATGCTGTGTTCATTCTCTGAACTGGGTATTGATGTTGAATCCAGCGGCATCATGGAGCTGGCGGAAGATGCCGTTATCGGTACGGATTTCCGTGAATTCCTGGCTCTGGATGACGTCACTATTGATGTAGACCTGACGTCAAACCGCGCGGACTGTTTCAGCCTGCGTGGTATGGCTCGTGAAGTAGGCGTACTTAACCGTGCCGATGTGGCTGAGCCTTCGGTTGCACCAGTTGCACCGGCAATCGATGCCACCCTTTCTATTGAAGTCAAAGCGCCAGCGGCGTGTCCTCGCTACTTGGGCCGTATTGTTAAGAACGTGAACGTTCAGGCACAAACTCCACTTTGGATGCAAGAGAAGCTGCGTCGCTGTGGTATTCGTTCTATCGACCCGGTTGTCGACATCACGAACTATGTGATGCTGGAACAAGGCCAACCAATGCACGCGTTTGATCTGGCGAAGATCGACGGTGGTATTGTGGTGCGCCTGGCAGAGCAGGGCGAGAAATTGACCCTGTTGGATGGCAGCGAAGCAGAACTGAACGCCGACACACTGATCATTGCAGACCACAACAAAGCGCTGGCGATTGCGGGTATCTTTGGTGGCGAGCATTCGGGCGTGAGCACTGAAACCAAAGATGTGCTGCTAGAATGTGCATTCTTCGCTCCGGATCATATCCGTGGCCGCGCACGCAGCTACGGTCTGCACACCGATTCTTCAATGCGTTTTGAACGTGGTGTGGACTACGCACTGCAATTTGCTGCGATGGAACGTGCAACTCAGCTTCTGATCGACATCTGTGGTGGTGAAGTTGCGCCAGTGGTTGCGGCTGAATCTGATGCCGATCTGCCAAAACCGAACACCGTGGCTTTGCGCCGCACTAAACTGGACAACCTGCTGGGTCACCACATCGCGGATGCGGACGTGGTTGAAATCCTGCAACGTCTGGGTATGACCGTTGAAACTACTGCGGAAGGCTGGACAGCGACAGCGCCAACCTGGCGTTTTGACATCGCAATCGAGCAGGATCTGGTGGAAGAAGTGGGCCGCATCTACGGTTACGACAACATTCCAAACCAGGCGCCAGCGGCTGCGCTGAATATGAACCTGCACAAAGAAGCGAACCTGCCTCTGAAACGCGTTCGTGATCTGCTGGTTGACCGTGGTTACCACGAAGCAATCACATACAGCTTCGTTGAGCCAGAGCAGCAAAAACTGATCGTGCCAGATGTTGAGCCTTTGATTCTGCCAAACCCAATCTCTGCAGATATGTCTGCTATGCGTTTGAGCCTGATTCAAGGTCTGCTGAACACTGTGGTTCATAACCAAAAACGTCAGCAACCACGTGTTCGTCTGTTCGAACAAGGTCTGCGTTTCATTCCGGATCAAGCGGCTGAAAACGGCATGCGTCAAGAGCCAATCCTGGCGGGTGTGATTTCTGGTACTCGCGGTGAAGAGCACTGGAACCTGGAAACAGCAACGGTGGATTTCTTCGACCTGAAAGGTGATGTCGAAGCGATTCTGGAACTGACGGCCAACGGCAAAGCGTACAGCTTCGCGGCGGCAAAACATCCAGCGCTACACCCTGGCCAGTCAGCAGCGATTGTTCTGGACGGCAAAGAGATCGGTGTGATCGGTACGGTTCACCCTGAGCTTGAACGTAAATTTGGTCTGAACGGTCGTACTATAGTGTTTGAAATCGAATGGTCGGCAATCAATACCAAAGTGATTCCTGAAGCTGTCGCACTGTCTAAGTTCCCTTCAAACCGTCGTGATATCGCGGTTGTAGTGGACGACGCAGTAGCGTCTGGTGACATCGTTAACGCGTGTCTGGAGCAGGGCGGCGAGTTCCTGAAAGACGCTAAACTGTTCGACGTTTACGTTGGCAAAGGCGTTGAAGATGGTAAGAAGAGCCTGGCAATTGCCCTGACTCTGCAATCCGCAGAACGCACGCTGGAAGATGCCGATATCGCCGGTGCGGTTGAAGCGATTGTTGCTCACGTATCAGCGAAATTTGGCGCAACACTGCGCGACTGATTGTTGTTATTGAGTGCGAAAAAGCAGGCTTGAGAGCCTGCTTTTTTTACGCCTGCAATTTTGCTATGAAGCGACAAGTTTGGCATGTGTCTTGAGCAACCGCCTGATTTACAGATAAATTTAAAAAATTTTTTTGGCGTAACGAAAAATTTTTCCTACGCTGTAATTAGAGAGAACCTCTGAGTATTTTAAAGAAAGTGGCATAAGTAACTAAAATATCAGTAGTTTTTCTTTCAATATGAAGACAAATTTTGCTTCTAAGCGCGGGATATGCGCCTCTTTTTACCGTTAGACTTTGTTTAGTCTCAATAAAAAAGTTGGCGAAAATCATAAGCTTGGCATACACTTTTCAGGTAAAGCCGATATGTCGTTGATTGGCTAAGCAAAAATTGCTTTGGTGCTGTCACTGCGCAGCAAGGTTTAACATAGCTTTGAGGGAAGTTTTATGGCGCTCACAAAGGCCGATTTGGCTGAGAACCTGTTTGAAAAACTAGGGTTTAGTAAACGGGATGCCAAGGAAACGGTTGAAGTGTTTTTTGAAGAAATTCGTAAAGCACTCGAAGGTGGCGAACAGGTAAAACTCTCCGGTTTTGGTAATTTTGATCTGCGAGACAAAAACGAGCGTCCGGGTCGAAATCCAAAAACGGGTGAAGATATTCCTATCACCGCTCGACGTGTCGTAACGTTCCGCCCAGGGCAAAAACTAAAAGCCCGAGTCGAGAACATTAAAAAGTCGTAAAAAGACCGAGCATTAGACCACGCTTTCGCGTGGTCTTTTCATATTTGGCTTATGCTGCCTGGATGTGTGTGGTGATGTAAGGCTGCCAAGCCTGCTGGTAAAGGTTTTGCGACTCGCGACGAATCTGCTTAATCTTTGCGACTTCCCAATCATTGAGTGCTCGCTGTTCGCGTCCTGCGTTGCGCTCAATCTTCTGAATCTGCTCATAAAGATCATGTTCCGGGCCGCTTTTCACATCGGCAATCGCTTTAAGGTGAAACTGCACTTCTGCGATGATGCCTGTTTTAGGCAGTTGGACCAGTACGTTCAGATCACGATAGCCTGAGTCTGCGGGAGATTTGAAGCGGTTTTTCACCTTAAGAACGGTCGCTTCGCGGCTCAGCGCCTCATAGGCATCAACCAGACTCGGGACGTCGTTGGCAATGATAGTCGCGCGGGCCAGGTCGGTAATGCGCTCTGGCTGACCGTTAAGCTCCAGTTCAATTTTTTCTGCCGCGCGATGCTGTGATTTAACGCCGACAAAGTAGGCTTGGGTGGACGTTAGCAGGGCCGTACTTTTACACAGTGTTTCCAGTTCGCACTGCGCTTGGTGGGCTTTACTGTAGAGTACGTCAAAATCCTGATAAGGCTGGAGAACGCTATTTTGCGTGGTTTGAATGCCGTAAAGGCCGCTGAGGCTGTGTTTGAAAAGCTTAGAACTGACTTGATTTTGTGACTCGCCCCGATCTTCTCTTGGTGACGTGTCTAATGGCAGAGCAGCCGCAAAAGCAGGTGCTCGGCTCAGAACCAGAAGCATCAGTGCCGTTGTTCGTAGGAATAGGCTCATTCACTCTCCTTAGCTTGCGTTGTTAGGTCAAAAGTGGCAATCAGAAGGCCCATAACAGAGTGCAAACAAAGAAATCTCTTCAATAAAGAGGTTGGGTTGAAATCGTAAAACTCAATCGCATCCCAACATCAAATGTGCAGAGTGTGTATTCCATCACATTACAATGCTCGACTATTCAGACTGTTAGCAGGATAAACAGTTCCTTTTGCGAGTGTAACCAAGTGTGTATTTCACAAAACTCTGACCGAGTGATAAAAACTGGCTACCGATTTTAAGCAGAATTCGGTACCCTAGCGCGCTCACATGACTTCAGAGATGAACAATGAAAGATCCAGAATTTTGGCACGCCAAATGGGCCTCCAACCAGATTGGTTTCCACCTGACCGATGTGAATACATTATTGACTGACCACTGGCACGCAACTCAGCCAAAACGCGAAGACAGAGTATTTGTGCCGCTGTGTGGCAAAAGCGAAGATCTTGTTTGGTTAGCAGAGAAACACAATGATGTTCAGGGGGTTGAGCTCAGCCCGATTGCCGTGCGCGCCTTTTTTGCTGAACACTTCTATACTCCAACAGTAACGCAGATTAGTAGTTTGCATGAGTTGTATCAGTTTGATGAGCTGTCTATTTACACCGGGGATTACTTTACCGCGCCACTGCAGACCGTCGATATTGTGTACGATCGTGCGGCACTGATTGCATTGCCTGAAGAGATGCGGGCTGATTATGTGGAGCGCTTGAAGCAGTTGCTTAACCCAGGTGCCCGCATTCTTCTGGTGACACTTGATTACGATCAGCAAGAGTTAAGTGGTCCTCCATTTAGTGTTGGAGAAGCGGAGATCCAGCGTCTGTTTCACGGATTTTCGGTTCGCCGCTTGGTGCGCGACGAAGCGAATGCACAGCATCCCAAACGCGCTCAAAAAGGGCTCAGTCGCTTTGCAGAAGAAGTGTGGTTGATTGAGAGCTGATCCATTCTGTTGCCAATGGAGTAAATGGTCTAATCAGGGATTGCAAAGGTGCCGATTTGCTGTACGATACGGCACCTTTTCGCTAGGTTGAAAAATAAGCGGCACGCCAAGAATGCTGCGCATTATCTCAAACTTTCCGATTTTATCGAGCCGGCCAGTAATACCATGAGGTCCTAGTATGTTTCTTTTTAGCCGCCGTAAACAAGAACAAGACAATAACGCTCAACTCGAGGCTATGCGCTCTGCCAGCATGGTACTCAATGCCATCAAACATAATGTGCCGTACATTGAATTTTCCAGTGATGGCCGAATTCTGACCGCAAATGAGCAATTTCTCAGCGCAATGGGTTATACGCTCGAAGAAGTGCAGGGCCAGCATCATCGCATGTTTTGCGATAAACAGTTGACGTCATCCACCTCATATCAGAACTTCTGGCGCGATCTTGCACAGGGTAAACCACAACATGGGACGTTTCGTCGAGTGTGCAAAGATGGTCGTGACATTTGGATCGAAGCCACATACGTTCCGGTTGTCGATGAGCTGGGTAAAGTATCCAAAGTTGTGAAAGTGGCCAGTGATGTCACGGAAGAGAAGCTACAGCTCGACAGTCAAGCCGCCATTTTTGAAGCCCTGAAAACCTCACTGGCGTACATTGAGTTCACACCACAAGGGCAAATCATTAACGCCAATGACAATTTCTGTCGTTGCGTGGGCTATAAGCTGCGCGAGATTCAGGGGCAACATCACCGTATGTTTTGCAGCGAGGAGTTTTTACGGAGCCATGCTGATTTTTGGCCGTCATTGGCCCGCGGTGAATTCAAGTCGGGGTTATTTGAACGCCGCAATCGTAATGGCGACGTTATCTGGCTAGAAGCAACCTATAATCCAATCAGAGATCAAAATGGCAAAGTTGTTCGCGTCGTGAAATTTGCCAGCGAGATTACCGCGCGAATTCACCATTTGCAGGCGATTCAACAAGCGTCCAAGGTGGCGCAGCGTACCTCGTTGGACACGCTGGATATCGCGAACGATGGAGCAAAAACACTCGATCTCGCAGCTGACGTTGCAAATCAGATAGACAGCTCGGTGGATCAGGCGTCGTCTCTGATGGAGAAACTGACCGCGCAGTCGCAGCAAATCGCACAGATTGTGACTACGATTTCAACCATTGCCGACCAAACCAATCTGCTGGCGCTGAATGCGGCGATTGAAGCCGCGAGAGCCGGCGAATATGGGCGTGGTTTTGCGGTCGTGGCTGATGAAGTGCGTAAACTGGCGGCGAATACCTCTCACGCGACAGATGAAATTGGCAACATCGTTAAACGTAACAGCGAATTGACTCAGGTTTCTGAACAAACCATGACGGAAATTCAGCGCAAAGTGATTGAGTGCAATCAGCAATTGCAATCGACCCAGGCCCTGATTGACGAGATTCGTCATGGCGCGCAAAACGTCGCCGATACGGTGAGCCAACTGGTTAACGATTAAAAAAAGCGCGCTCAACGGCGCGCTTTTTGTATCTTGGTAAGATTCAATCAGTAGTGAATCTTAACGGCCTTGGCGCATTCAATCGCGCGATCCGTTGCTTCTGTCGTGGTTTTTCCGCGCGACAGCGCGACACCAAGACGACGGCGACCGTTGATTTCAGGTTTACCGAACAGGCGGATTTGCGAGTGCGGAACGCTCAGTGCATCGTCTAAACCTGAGAATTGAATATCCGTTGACGTACCCTGGCCCAGAATTGCGGCGGAGGCAGAAGGACCATACTGCGTGATTTCGCCGATGGGTAAGCCAGTAAAGGCACGTACGTGCAGAGCAAATTCAGAGATGTCCTGAGAAATCAGCGTCACCATACCAGTGTCGTGTGGGCGAGGAGAGACTTCGTTGAAGATGACTTGATCGCCTTTAACAAACAACTCAACACCAAACAGACCATAGCCGCCGAGCGCGTTGACGATTTGTTCGGCCACGTATTCTGCAGCTTTAAGTGCATTTTCAGACATCACTTGTGGCTGCCATGATTCGCGGTAATCACCATCTTCCTGACGGTGACCGATTGGCGCGCAGAAGTGTACGCCATCCACTGCACGAACGGTAAGTAGCGTAATTTCGTAGTCAAAATCGATAAAGCCTTCGACAATCACACGACCAGCGCCAGTGCGGCCACCTTCTTGCGCGTACTGCCATGCTTTTTCAATATCATGTTCGGTTTTAATGACGCTCTGACCTTTGCCCGAAGAGCTCATAACCGGTTTACATACGCAAGGAATGCCGACGAACTCGACCGCTGCGACAAAATCTTGGTAGTTATCAGCAAACCGATAAGGGGAAGTTGGGAGTGAGAGCTCTTCTGACGCGAGACGACGAATGCCTTCACGGTTCATGGTCAGACGGGTAGCGTTGGCGGTGGGTACCACATTTAGTCCCTGAGCTTCCAGTTCCACCAGTTTGCTGGTCGCAATCGCTTCAATTTCCGGCACGACATAGTGCGGTTTTTCTAGATCAATTACCTGTTGCAGTGCCTCGGCATCCAGCATATCGAATACATGGCTGCGATGCGCAACCTGCATGGCAGGTGCATTTGCGTAGCGGTCACAGGCAATAACTTCCAGACCGAGGCGCTGACATTCAATCGCCACTTCTTTACCGAGTTCACCAGAGCCAAGTAACAGTACACGTTTAGCACTGTCTCGAGTAGCAGTCCCCAACATAGAGCGAAAATCCTTATAGTTATGCATCGATTCCCAGCATCAGTGGAATACTGGGAATAACCTTAGTAAAAACAGCGGCAATCATACTGGAATTACCCAGAAAAGCAAACGTTTGCGCAAGGTTGGCTTACACTCGGATTTAGCGCATGGCAAAACGTTCGGAATGGAAGTTCTGTTGCGATAACCCCATGTTAATCAGATGATTTTTCAGGCTTGATCCAAATCCGACCGGACCACAGAAGCTGACACTGGCCTCCGCGAGATTGAGGCGTTCAGCCACCCGCTCTGCACACAAAAATTCGTTATGGCTGGCCGTGAAAACATGCAGATTGACATTAGGCAGTTTGCTGACGAACAGTTCCAGCAGCTTGACGAAATATTGCTGTTTGTCGTTATCACGGCAGTAAAACAGTTCAATATGACGACCAGATGAATGCGGCAGTTGTGTCAGGTGCTGTAACCAGGCGACAAAAGGCACAATCCCGATTCCGGCACCAATCCACACTTGCTGAGCGTCCGATGGAATTTGGAAACGGCCGTAACCACCTTCCAATGTCACCTGACGCCCCTCGTTCAATTGATTAAACAGTTGGTGGGTGTAATCACCGAGATCCTTGATCGCAAAGTCAGCTTGTTGAGTAAATGGGTCATACTTCAACACGGAAAACGGGTGAGGCGCTTCGCCATCATGAAAATCCAGATACGCAAACTGACCCGCTTTGTAATTGAGCGGTTCATCCAGTGTGATGCCGATGTGCAGCACGCGATAGTTGCTGCTTTCGTCCGTTACCTGTTTCACCATGGTCACTTGACCTGTGACTTTACGACGACGACCAATTTGTCCGCTGAGAGAGAGCACTGCGCACAGTGAACCGATCACAGCGCAAATCCATACGATGATGTTCAGCGCTGACGCACTCAGTTGATAGTCCAGAACGGTTACGGAGTGGAATGCACCAGCAAGGAAAATCGCGCCAGCAAGCTTGTGCGTGAAACGGAATTTGCGGTAGCTGATCGCCTGAATCAGGCTGATGGCAACGAAAGCGACGAACACATAAAAGGTGTACTCACCGACCATTTTTCCCCAGTGCATCCAGTTGATGCCGTCGGCAGCCTGCCCCAGACGGGCACGGCGTTGAGGCGGGTCCAGTAATCCAAGGCTGACCAACCATTTAGGGGATTCAATGATCACCCAGTGTGACACCAGCGCAACTAACGCACCGATCCCCATCTGCTTGTGGATCGCGTAGCCCTTATCAAGCCCGTTTACGTACTCTTCCACTTTTGGTAAACGCATCGCCAGCACCATCGACACGGCCATATAGGCAAAGCCGATCGCGCCAGTCAGTAGTGTGAGCTGATGACGCCAGTAGAAGAAGTTCGCGTCCGGCTCCCAGGTAAACAATACATTCGGCAACCATAACAAACTGACAATTAAGGCAATTTTTTTCATGATCTAATTCCTTTCATTAACTATGGGTATAGCTTAGATCTGTCAATGAAAAGACGAAATCGACTTTATCTTGTTTTACCTGGGTTGACCTATCTTTACATTCCGCCCCCTTTCAGCGACAGGGCAAAAATCAGCAATAGCGGCAGGGTAAACAGGCAGAGAAAATTGCCGAACAGAACCATCGAAGCCACATTGGTGGGCTCAATGTGAAAACGCTCTGCAAACAGATAGTTCATCACTGCCGGAGGAAGCATAGTAAACAGCACCATCATTTGCAGCTGCATGGTGGGCAGTGGAATGAAGAAGTAGATGAGAGCAAAGGCCACGGCGCCAGTAGTGAGTGATTGGGCGGTGGAGATTAACCCAACCCGCAAGCCCGCAAGACGCATATTGGTCATTTGTGAACCTAACGACAGCAGCATGACAGGCACTGCGGCCTGACCGAGTAGTGCGGTCGCTTCATAGAGCGGTTTCCAGACAGGGGTTCCGGATAAGTTAAACAGCATGGCAACAACAGTGGCGATGAAGACCGGCGCGGTAAAGATCTGACGAAACGAACCACCTTTGCTCAGCAGTGCCAATCCCAGGCTGATATGCAGACAAGCGGAGACCACAAACAGCAATACCGCCGAAGAGAGCGCGGTCTCACCAAATGTGTAGGTAAACAGCGGAATCGCTAGGTTACCGCTATTGCGAAACATATGCAGCGGTGCCCAGGCTTTAAAGTTCCAGCCGCCCAGTTTACAAATCGGGATCATCAGTATTCCGGGAATCAACACTGCGATCAAAGAGGCATAGATCAGCGGTAATTGCGCGGTGTCCAGTGGCATGGTTGCCAAAGATGAGAATACCAGTGCAGGCAAAAACGTATCCATGTTGATGCGATTGATTGGGCGGAAATCGGGTTTAAGCCAGCGGCCGATAGCATAACCTACGCACACCAGTGCCATGACCGGAAAGAGTATACTGACAACCTGTTCAAACATCGGTGTCCTTACCTGAGTTGACGGAACATAAGATGTTCAAATTAGCAGGGTTTTTAGTCAGCGTCACGGCTTCAAGTTGCGTTTCGTGCGGCAAGTGTTGTGCACAGATGCTGCCTTGAAGTACGGGATATCGCCAAAAAGTGCAATCAAAGACAGGGATAAAAATTCGATTAACGGTGTCGCTCAGCTAAGCTTTTGATTACTACAACAATAAGGAGTCATCTTATGAAATCGTCCTTGCTGGGATTAGGATTAGGGCTTTTAGTAGTAAGCAGTGCGAGTGTGGCCAGCACCGATAATTTTGACCGTTTTTATATAGGCGTTGGCACGAGTTTTACCGAGCTAGACAGTGATAGTTACGCGATTGTTTCTGACAACAAATCGGACGTGACAGCGATGGGCATCGTGTTTGGTTATCAACCGATTAAGTATTTTGCGGTAGAAGGGCGAGAGCTGTTCCGGGTCTCCAGACATGACGAGGTCTACGACACTCAAGCGTCGTTGCTCGCGCGAGGCATCTTACCCATTCATGAATATTTTAATTTTTACGCTGTTGCAGGGCTAAGTCTGATCGCCAAAGATGGCTTTGATGAGCATGGTACAGATTTCACTTACGGCATCGGTATGCGAGTCAAAAACCGTACCCCCTTCATATTGGATGTTGAGTATCGTATGTTGTATGACGATTCTTTTGACGGCATCGACATGGAACTCCGCTCCATCAACCTTAACTTTTTGTACGGATTTTAATCTGTGTAGCCCGTCATTTACGGCGGGCTAGTTCGTCCAATTCCATATTTTTAGTGAATAATCTCGCCCATTCTAGGATGGGAACGATCTCAGGGCTTTTTTATGATCAACGAATAGAAAAGCGCAGTGTATTATTTTAATTCGACACATTAGCGTTTAAAATTTTAGCCATTACTAACATTCTGAGGGCTGAGATGTCTCGCTTTCGCTCCGTCAAACTGCACACTAAAACGGCCTTGTTGTTCTCACTGGGACTCATGGCAGTGATTTTTAGTTGCCTGTTTGTCACTCGCTACTTTTTTCTCTTCAGTATCAATGAACTCGAAGACATGGAGATCCACCGGGCCAGCAATCAGGCTCAGGCGGTGATTAAATCTCTGGTGAATCGTCAGGAAAAGAACTCTTTTGACTGGGCTTACTGGGATGAAACCTATAGCTTGCTTAATGATGAAAACCCAGACTACATCGAACGAAATTTAACGGAGGAGTCGCTTGACGCCTTAACGATCGATTTGATGGCGTTTTTGCGCCCCAATTACAACCTTGTCGCCAGTCTGGGCCGAAGCGAAGATGCACATATTGACGTGCAGAGCATACTCGCGACACCAAGCTTAAGCGCATTTTTGCACACGATGTCGAAACGTTTGGACAGCCAAAAAAAGCAGTGACGCTGGTCTGGTCAAGATAGGAGACCAAGTGTGGATCATCAGTATGACGCCGGTCCGTGACAGCAGTGGTGAATCGGAAACCGTCGGTTGGATGCTGTGGGGGCAACAACTGACTCGAACTTTCCCATCGCTTTATCAGGATTTGCTGATGGCGCAGAGTCAGTTGCTGACTGATCCCAATGCGATGTCCGGCGTCCACGAAGCTTTTGGTGTTGACGACAACCCGCATTCGATTTTCAGAAGTAATCAAGAGCTGGTTCATTACGCCTCGATTCGGGATATGACTGGCAGTGAAGTCGCGATTCTCAAAACCTGGGAACCTCGTTTGTACTATCAAAAAGGCGAGCATGTCTTTTATTACCTGATCATCAGTATGCTGGTGGTCACGTCCTTCATCTCGATGGTGGTGTTCTGGTTGTTCCGGGACAAGGTCGGCAAACGTTTTATCAGTTTCGAACAGAATATTCAGGATTTGTTGGGCGGCATGCCGCAACATTCGGACAATAAACAAGATGAATTTGAACGTATTACTCAACTGGTTGAGTCATTAGCGCTGTCTTCCAACCAAGCGCAGGACCAACTGAAAGCGACCCTACAGAAATTTGAGGCGCTGTATCACGGCCAGTCGGTGGGCATGATTCTTCTCAGCGATAGAGTCATTGCCGATGTAAACCCGGCAACGTTGGAACTGCTCGGATATCAACGTGAAGAACTGATCGGCAAAACACTGGATGCGATTTGTGGTACCAGTAATGCGGAGTGTGCCGTTGATCAATTCTTTGTGATGTTGGCAAATGGCCAGAACAAGTTTGATACCTTTATGCAGCGCTCTGATTTGTCTGAGATCGCGTGTTCAGTGGAAGCGACGCTGCTCCAGGACAGCGACACGTCCTCAGTGATGTTGGCTGTGCAGGACATCAGCGAACAGAAACAACAGGCTGAACTGATTCAAACGTTAACTCAATACGATCCGATCTCTGGTTTGCTGAACCGCCCAACTTTAATTGAATCGGTTCGAGGCTTGTTCCGTAATCAGTCGGATGGTCACGAGTTTTCAATCATGTACTTCAATGCGACTCGCCTGAAAGAAATTGATGAAGTTTATGGCCATGAACTCTATGACGCTTGTGTGCGCCATATTGCCGACAGCCTTAAACGTTATTTCAGCCGTGAAGAAGTCGGGCGAATCAGTGAGAGTGAATTTGTCGTTTGTTGTACTGGTCCAATTGGCCGGGTTGAGCGAATGGGCAACCACATTCTTGCCGCCTATCGAGCGAAAATCAGCTTGGCTGATATGGAACTCGATCTCGGCTTGAAAGGCGCCTTACTGCCATCATCCATTGACTTCGAGAACTTCGAAAACATCGCTCACTGTGGATACTACACGGTCATGAACCGCAACCCATCGGTAGCGAACCAGTTAACGGTCGTTACACCTGAGCAGTTTGAACGAACGCAGGAGGCGCAAATCCTCAACCGGGATATCGTCGCGGCCTTGAAAAATCGAGAAATCATCGCGCATTATCAGCCGATTGTGAAAGCGGCGTCCGGTCAGTTGGTGGGCTTTGAAGCGTTAGCGCGCTGGAAACATCCTCAATTTGGTATGGTGTCGCCTGCCGTGTTTGTGCCACTGGCAGAGCAACGAAAATTGATTGTGGAGCTGGGCGAGCAGATTCTCGATCAGGCGTGTGAATTTCTGCAAACCTTTCAGCAGGCGCAGGCTCACAACAAACAGATGGTGAGTATTCACGTTAATATTTCCAGCCCTCATTTCTACCACAGCAGTCTGGTCGACACGCTGCGTAAAGTGATCGAGCAGTATCAACTGGCAGCCGGCCAACTGGTGCTGGAACTGACGGAGAGTATTCTGATGGGGGTTGAAGAGGAGACGCTGCAACGCATGGATGCCATTAAAGCATTAGGAGTGCAACTGGCACTGGATGACTTCGGTACTGGTTACTCTTCGTTCAGCTCGCTGTGCAACTTCCCACTGGATATTGTGAAACTGGATAAATCGTACATTGATGGCCTGGATACCAACGAAAAGGCGAAATCGCTGATTCGAAATATTATCAGTATGTCACAGGAACTCGGCCTGACGACGGTAGCAGAAGGAGTTGAGAACGCCTCGCAACTCAGAAAACTCAATGTGTGGAATGTGGACGAAATCCAGGGTTATTACTTCTATAAACCGATGGATGCCGCACTGGCGCTGGAAACGTTCCAACGCGGATAAGGTTCCAGCAATAAAAAAGCCAGACGTTGTCTGGCTTTTTTGCTGGTTATAGCGAGAGATATGAGAGCGGAATATCCGGATTGATGGCTTCTAACGTCGCTTGCGTATCCGCCAGATGACTGATGCTGCCTTCGGCCATTTCTGCCAGCGCAGCGCTTTCAATGGTCTCGAACTCTTCACCCGCCATGCGTACCTGAATCAAAGCCACTTGCAGTGGCGGCAGGCTCGGGTTGAACGCCGCGTTTTCAGCGTAAGCACCGAGATACTGATTGCCGCCGCTGGTTTGCAGTGCCACACCGCTCAGATTAGCCGTATAAGGTGCGTAGCTGCGGTTCAATGCTTGCAGAGCTTGCTGCACTAGTGCTTCATCATCATCGCTGGTTTTGCCGTGATCGACTTTTGCCATCAGCGCAGATTCAATACCCAGATCCGATGGGCCAAATGACTCTGGCAGATAGTATTGCAGTGATTTTTCTTCACGTTGCGGCAACTGAATGGACAGCGTCTGTGATGTGTTCAGCTCATTCATGAACTGACGGCAGTGACCGCAAGGACTGTAGTTGACGGTGATATCTGCCAGACCTTCTTCACCCTTCATCCAGGCATGGCTGATAGCCGCTTGCTCGGCATGAATGGTTTGACCCAACTGCACACCAGCAAATTCCATATTGCCGCCAAAGTACAAACGACCAGACAGGCCGCGTACGATGGCACCGACGTAAAATTTAGAGATTGGCACATAGGCGTAGGCCGCTGCCAAGGGAAGCAAAGCAACACGCAGGTCAGCATCACTCATTTCCGAAATGGAAAGCAGTTGGTTGAACTGGTCGGGAGAAAGGGTAGCGTCAAAGTCATCAGCCAGGGTAATCGGAGTCAGAAACTCTGCGATTGGCTTCGGCATGCCCGCTAGCGCCTGTTCAATACGGCTTTTCATAAAGAATCCTTATTAATGAATCGAACTCCATTTTAGGTCACTATCACATCTTTACTGAGATTTTTGTCACATAAATAAATGTAACGATATTTCAGTTTTCATAATTAGAGTGATGTCACACATGTCATCGATTGCACAAAGACAAAGAGTGAACTCTGTCGACGATCGCGGTACGACCATCGACAGCAAGACGTTGTTAGTCTAGAGGGCAGAGAGCCAAACCGCGAAAGCGAATAAGCTAGGAGCAAGGATGGAGGTGATCACACCACAAACCACTAAGGCCAGAGAACTGAATGCCGCGTCGCGTGGGTCTTTCTCCGCACAGGTAGCGGTGCCAAGTGCGTGCGATACCGTCCCCATAGTCAGCCCTCGGGCGATAGGGTGGGTCACGTTCAGCAGCTTGTAGATTGGATAAGCGAGAATCGCGCCAAACAGCCCGACCATTAACACCAGAATGGCAGCGACAGCCGGTTCTCCACCGAGGTTGCTGGCGACTTCCATTGCAATCGGTGTGGTGACCGATTTACCCATCAGGGCCGCAATCAAGGTTATATCCGCTTTCATTCCCACCGCAATCAGGCTGGCTGTAAGCATCGACATCACACTGCCTACACCGCAAGCGAGCATGATGATGCGCCAGTTGGCGCGGATTTGCGGTAACTGTTCATAGAGCGGGTAAGCCAGAGCAACGACTGCAGGCTGCAGTAAATCGCTCAGCCACTTGTTATCGGCATAGTAAGTTTCAAACGGTACTTTCAGATACATTAGCAGCGGAATAATGATGCCAATACAAATCAACAGTGGGTTCAGGAAGGGGGAATTACCTTTCTTCGCTACCCAGCGCGCAAAGAAAAACACCACAATGGTGACAATCAACCACATGATTTTTTACCTCGCTTCAGAAAGCGATCCAGACTCACGCCGAGTGTCACGATCACCAGTGTGGTGCCACCAATCGCGCTGGCAATAATGGTCCAGGCATTGGCAACCAGCATATCAAAATGCGCCATCAGTCCAACGCTGACCGGAACAAAAAGCAACACCATATAACGAATGAACAGGTTGGCGCCGGGTTTTACCCACTCGACAGGAATCAGTCCTCCTGCCATCAGGGAGAACAGAATAAGCATGCCGATGATACTGCCAGGAATGGAAACTTCCAGCCAGCTTTGTAGATTGATCCCTGCCAGCAGGCACAGAAAAATCAACCCCATTGAGACCACATATTGTGCGATGGTTTTTACCATGAGAATGTCAGCCGTAATTGCAATCAAATAAACTCAGAAACTAAGAGGCTAGCTTCTCTACGTATTGGTAAACGGATTTTAAAATGGCGATTTTCTTTTCGTCACTTTCATGTTCATGAACTAAGTTTTCCAGATTCAGCATGTAATCTGGCAGGTGTGTTTCGTAGTAGTCGCGGCAATGGTTCGCCCAGCGGCGCTGGTCATTTTCATCCAGCGTCCAAGGGAAGTTACGTGCGCGATAGCGAAACAGCAGCGGTCCGATGCGTTTATCGCTGAAGGTAATATCCAGCTCGCCAAGCAGCTCAGGTTTGGTTGAACGGATGATCTCCATCGCCGCTTTATCCGCAGGTGAGAAGAATCCATCATAGAGCTGTGTATCAACATCGTTCGATGCTTCAAATTCTCGTTCAATGCCAAAGAGGGCTGCCAGCTTCTCTCGAATTTCCGGATGCTGACGAATGCGAGCCAGATTCGCTAGACACAATTCGCGATCAATACCGATGGTAGCGGCATTTTCTGCGGTCAGCGTTTTCGCCGGTGCCAGAATCGGGCATTTATTGAGATGAACCAGTTTGACGGGCACAGGCAGTTCATCCGGTGCTAAATCATCGTGACGGGTATATAGACGTGCATGCAGAGCGTCCACATCTAAGTCGATCAGCGGCTGTGGATCTTTGGCCAAATCAGCCACAATCACGGCGTTCTGATTGGTAGGGTGCCAGGCTATCGGCACAATCCAACTGGTGTATTGACACTCGCGACCCAGCATGCCGGACACGTGCATCAGCGGCGTCATGTTGACGATATCAATCAGTTCATTCAGTTTGCGCTTATGGCGCATAGAGAAGAAATAATCGAACAGTTTGGGCTGTGCCGCTTTGACTTTCTTCGCCAGTTCAATGGTCGCAATCACATCGCCCATCGCATCGTGCGCATTTTCGTGTTCAATGCCGTTGGCTTTGGACAAATGCTCAAGTTTGAAGCTGGTAAAGCCTTCGTCGTTTTCCGGCCACACAATGCCTTCCGGGCGCAGCGCATGACACGCACGCATCACATCGAGCAGATCCCAACGTGAGTTGCCGTTTTGCCAGCTCCAGGCATACGGGTCGAGAAAGTTGCGGTAGCAGGTATAACGTGTCACTTCATCGTCGAAACGAATGCTGTTGTAACCCAGGCTGGTGGTGTTGGGTGTCGACAGTTCTGCGTGAATTTTGGCAATAAACTCCGGCTCTGAAAGCCCTTGTGCCATCGCTTTTTGTGGAATGATGCCGGTAATCAGCGCGGCTTCTGGCGCTGGCAGATAATCCGCTGGCAGTTGGCAATAGAGCACCAAAGGCTCGCCAATGATGTTGAAATCCATGTCTGTGCGCACACCAGCAAACTGACTCGGACGATCTTTGGCCGGGCTGGTGCCCCACGTCTCGTAGTCAAAGAAGAAATAAGTTGGCTGGTGTTGCTGCTGCATGTCTCTTTACCAAGTCGCTGATTTAAAAATTGTTGAACGGTTATTAGAACATCCCGTATCGGACATGGCAATCTCGAAACCTCGCCGCAGGCCATGTTCGCTCAGTGATTCAGCAAATAATGCTTGAGCAGAAGCACCGTTTTGGTCTGCATGGATGTTAGCCATGGTCAGGAACAAATTTAAACCCGCCGCACTTTATGTTATTCCATGGTTTATGAGCCTGATAGGATGACTTACATGAAAACATTTGAAATTAGTCGAATACATACGTCAGCCGGAATATTCAGGCTTTCTGGTTATGTGTGCATCTCGGGTGACAGGGTGACGCTGGAATATCGTACTGCTGAGTTTATGGGGACCGATGGTTGGTGTGAGCTCGATATTGAATCCGAACATGCGCGCTCAATACTGGCGGCCATTCAGCCGGAACTGATCGAACATTTAGCCTGAAGCATAGTGGGGTATGCTGAACCGAAGATCAAAAAAGCCGACATCTGAGCGTCGGCTTTTCGTGACTAAGTGTTGGTACTTACGCAGTCGCTTCCTGAGCAGCTTCAGCAGTGTTGTCTGCTGTTTCATTGAGCAGACGGCTAGTGATCGTGCCCGCGGTCATCGCGCCGGATACATTCAGCGCGGTACGCGCCATATCGATCAATGGCTCGATAGAGATCAGCAGCGCCGCGATGGTCACTGGCAGGCCCATGGCAGGCAGAACAATCAGTGCTGCGAAGGTTGCACCGCCACCCACGCCGGCAATGCCGAATGAGCTGATCGTGATGATCGCAATCAGCGACAGAATGAACTGAATATCCAGCGGGTTAATGCCCATGGTTGGGGCCACCATCACTGCCAACATGGCCGGATAGATACCTGCACAACCGTTCTGACCAATCGTTGCACCAAAGGATGCGGACAGGTTCGCGATCGCTGGTGACACGTTCAGTTTGGTAATTTGCGCTTCCACGTTCAGTGGAATAGTGGCCGCAGAGCTGCGTGAAGTGAACGCGAATGTCAGCACTGGCCATACTTTCTGGAAGTAAGTTTTTGGATTCACACCCACAAATGACACCAGTACGCCGTGTACGACAAACATCAGTGCAATCGCGATGTAGGAAGCAACGATGAAGCCCAGCAAGTTCAGAATATCAGCGGCGCTTGATGTAGCGACAACTTTTGCCATCAGTGCTGCGATACCGTAAGGAGTCAGCGCCATGATCATTTTAACCAGGCGCATCACGATAGATTGAATTGCTTCCACGAAAGTGCGGATTGGCGCTTCCAGTTGTTCCTTTTCGATCATCACTTTACGAGCCGCAATACCGACCAACACACCGAAGATAACCACGGCGATGATTGACGTTGAACGTGCGCCAGTCAGATCAGCAAACGGGTTGGTTGGAATAAAGCTCAGCAACATTTGTGGAATAGTCAGGTCTGCTACGGTTGAAGCGCGGCTCTCAAGTACAGCAATACGTGCCGTTTCACGAGCGCCTTCGGTCAGGCCAGCAGCCGTAAGGCCAAATGCCTGCGTGATCAGAATACCGATCAGTGCGGCAATCGCGGTAGTAAACAGCAGAATGAAAATTGTCAGACCAGAGATTTTGCCCAGTGAACCGTTTTTATCCAGTTTCACCACTGCAGAAATCATAGATACCAGCACCAGTGGCATGATGACCATTTTCAACAGGCCAACGTAACCGTTACCTACAATGGCAACCCATGACAGCGTTTCTTTGATCACACTGCTGCCTTCACCAAAGATCAGTTGAAGGGCCAGACCAAACGCGCTACCCAGCACCAGGCCAAGCAGAACAAGACGAGAAAGGGTGTAGGCTTTTTTCTGTTGTCCAAACAGGAAGAACAGAATGCCGACAAATACCGCGATCGACGCGATAGCTGCAACTGACATAATTTAGAATCCTTAAAACGGGTGTATACCGACCTGAAGAGAAATCCTCAGCGATATTGAAAAGTAGGAACGTATCTAGCGCGCACCATAACGTTTCATATGCGGAATAGAAAATATAAAAACAGCATTATTTAGAACGAAACGTTATGAATGTAGGGAGTTGTACAAATAATTAGCGATCAGACGGTGAAATATTCGTTTCAGTGATATTTCTGCAACATTCGTTTCATATCGGTGGTGTACAGAACGGAAACCGCTGGAGCGTTGCGGTCAAACAAACTGTAAAGCAGGGCCTGGGCGACCACTTCGGCGCGAATCGGAATTAGGTTTTTCAGCTTGCCCCACAACAGGTATTGTCCCACCTTCATGATGCGTTGCAGCCAGATTTCATCAGGCCTTACCGTGTTGCGATTGCCGACTAACGGGCCGGGGCGCACAAAAGTGACGTGCTCGAATCCCATTTGGCGAATCGCTTCCTCCATTTTGCCTTTGCAGCGCAGGTAATGAGATCGTGAGCGCGGATGCGCGCCGTAACTCGACACCACGGCCAGACGTTGCACACCGATCGCTTTCATCGTCCGTGCGACCTGACAGACTAAATGATAATCCACCGCTTCCAACCCTTGCTGAGAACCCGCCTGTTTGTGTGTGGTGCCCAGGGCTATGACGCCAAATTCAGGAACTACGTGGTGGTTGTCCCAGTTTTTGACTGTAAGTTCGGCACTCAGCAACTCGGTTAATTTTGTATGGGCTTTAAGCGGTTTGCGGGTGAGAGCATACACGCCGTCAATGACTGGTTCCGCGAGCAGTTGTTTTAATACACAGGAGCCGACAAGGCCAGTTGCGCCAGCGATGATCACCTGAGTGGTGGAAGAGGTAGCCATAAGAATAATCGCTTAAAGTCATAAAAAGACCCCGCGAGGCGAGGTCTTATCGGGTGAATGATCCGTCAGGTCAGTGACAGTGGGACTTGATTGTGCTTTTTGTTGCCCGACGATTTTGCCGGTTTCTGTTTCTGCGATCGTTGATTAGCAAACATAACATCTCCTTGCTGTGAGTTATCGCTGACGACAGTGCATACCTGCATCATCTGTACCAAGAGTATAGTGTATAAATTGATCAATGGCTTATAGGCGGTGGTTTACAAATCGATCACCCTTTCGGCAAACAAACCGAAGAGAGCGGCAAAGTTTGGTATCCGTCATCGATTGCGGGTAGACTGCAAAACGATGTCATTTTCCTCTCTTTGTCAGCTTACGGATTAGCTCATGTATATTGATTTCAGCCAGTGGGACCCTTCCGCTATCTACCATTTGATGACGCAAACTGTCGTGCCACGTCCGATCGCCTGGGTGCTGACGGAATCGACGGACGAAAACTTCAATCTGGCACCATTTTCCTATTTTACTGCCGTGTCGAGTCAGCCTCCTTTGCTGATGATTTCGATTGGCAAAAAGCCTTCCGGTGAAATCAAAGACACCGCCCGCAATGCCAAAGAGAAAGGCAAATTGGTGATCCATATTGCCGATGTGGGATTGGCTGAAGCGGTTACCAAGACGGCCGCAACACTTGAACACGGCGAATCAGAAGTGGCTGCCAACGATATTGAGCTGAGTGAATTTGAAGGCTTTGCATTGCCTCGCGTAAAAGCATGCCCGGTGGCGTTTGGCTGCACGCTTTACCAAATGCAGGAGATTGGCGCTACACCGCAAACGCTTTTGTTTGCCAAAGTCGAACAGGTTTATCTTGATGAGCGCATCATCAAGATGCAGGGTGAGCGCCTGAATGTCGATGCACTGACGCTCGACCCGCTGTCACGTCTTGGCGGTGGCGAATACGCCACGCTCGAAAAAACATTCACTATTCAACGCCCACAATAACCAGGAATTACACATGTTAGATCTTTCATTCCACGCCGCCATTACCCAGCGCATTGACCAAAAAACGAAGCCGCTGGGCGCACTAGGGCAACTGGAGCAGGTGGCGTATCAGTTGGCGTTGATTCAAAGCCAAGGGCAAAGCAGTGCTGCGACGCAAATCTGTATTGAGCAACCAACCGTGTTGGTGTTTGCCGGCGATCATGGGATTGCTGATGAAGGCGTGAGCATTGCGCCGAGCGCGGTAACACAACAAATGGTGTTGAATTTTCTCGCGGGCGGAGCCGCGATCAACTGCTTCTGCCGTGCCAACCAAGTGGCGATGAAAGTGGTGGATACGGGGATTTTGTTGCCAGTGGAATCTCAGCATCCGGACTTTATTGTGCAGCGTTTGGGCGATAGAACTGAAAACTTTGCCCATCATGCGGCAATGAGCCGCGAACAAGTAGAGAAAGGTCTGACACTTGGTCAGGCGTTGACCGAACAAGTCATTGATGGCGGATCCAATCTGGTGATGTTTGGTGAGATGGGGATTGCCAATACCAGCAGTGCAGCTGCGCTGCTTTCTGCACTGAGTGGTTTGTCGGCGGAGCAGTGTGTGGGCATGGGCACTGGCATCTCCGAGCAGCAGTATCAGAAAAAGCGTCAGTTGGTAGGGCAGGCTGTCGCTCGCTGCCAAGGCTTGGATGTGAAAGCTGTCTTGGCTGAAGTGGGCGGCTTTGAAATCGTGCAAATGATCGGCGCGTTTTTGGGCGCGTCACGCCGCAACACGCCAGTGGTGGTCGATGGCTTCATCGTGACCGTGGCCGCTTATGTTGCCACGCTGCTTGATCCTAATGCGCGTGATGTGATGATTTTTGCTCATCGCTCACATGAGTCCGGCCATCACGCGGTGCTGGAGTTGTTGGATGCGCAGCCGCTATTGGATTTGGGCCTACGCCTTGGTGAAGGGACTGGCGCTGTATTGGCAGTTCCGTTGCTGCGCGCGGCGGCGGAGTTTTACAACACCATGGCCAGCTTCGCTGAAGCGGGAGTGACGGTGTAATGCCAACGGTGCTCAAGTATCAATGGGAGCTGTTTTTGCTGGCCGTGAGTTTTTTTTCCCGCTTGCCAGTTCCGGCGTCTTTGCCTTATAGCAGTGAACGTATGAATCAGGCCGGGCGCTATTTTGCACTGGTCGGATTGTTATTGGGCGCGTTGTGCGCGGGAGTCTTTACGCTATTCAGCCATCTGTTTTCGCCTGCCATCAGCGTGTTTCTGACCATGGTAGTCAGTTTACTTCTGACTGGCGCATTCCATGAAGATGGCCTGACTGATATGGCCGATGGCATTGGCGGTGGCATGACCGTGGAGCGCCGTCTGACCATTATGAAAGACAGCCGCATCGGCACTTACGGCGCTTCGGCGTTGGTGATGGCGCTACTGGGTAAATTCTTGTTTTTAAGTTCGCTGGCTGAACAGATGTCGCTCTTTAGTGTGTGGCTGTTGGGCTACACCTTAAGCCGCGCGGTGGCAGCCTCGCTCATCTACGACATGCCGTATGTGTCCGACCCTGACAGCAGCAAATCCAAACCTTTGGCGAACCGACAGAGCCGTAAAGAGCTAGCATTGCTGCTAGTTAGCGGGCTCATTCCTTGTCTGTGGTTTAGCCCGCAAGTGTTTGGCGGAGCAGTGGTACTGAGTGTGGCGATTCGCTGTGCGCTCAAACATTGGCTGATGAAACGCCTTGGCGGCTTTACCGGAGATTGTCTCGGTGGTACCCAACAGATTGTGGAACTGAGCCTCTACTTATTGCTGCTGGCCTATTTGCACGTTGGCATCGCGGTGAGCGGAGGCCTGTTATGAGTGTCCATCTGATTCTTGGTGGCGCGCGCAGCGGCAAGTCGAGTTTTGCGGAACAAAAAGCGAAACAGATAGCGGCGCTCGGCGCCGGGCAGCTTAATTACGTCGCGACGGCGATTGCTTTTGACAGTGAAATGCAGCAGCGTATTTTGCATCATCAGGCGCAGCGCGGCGATGAATGGTGTGAACATGAAGCGCCAACGGCGTTAGCCGAGACATTGTCTCAATTTACCCGCCGCGATGTGGTGCTGGTGGATTGTCTCACGCTGTGGCTGAACAACGTGATTTACAATCAGGGCGAAACGCTGAGCGCTGAGGCCATTTCACTACGAGTCACTGAGCTTACCGAAACGCTCGGCCGGATCGAGGCAACGGTGATTTTGGTGTCAAACGAAGTGGGTCTTGGTGTGGTGCCGCTGGGTGAAGTGTCGCGTCTATTTGTCGATCATGCAGGCTGGATGAATCAGGCGATTGCCCGACAAGCCGACAGCGTGACGTTGATTGCTGCGGGCTTGCCGCTGGCGCTGAAGGGAACGTTATGAACCGTGTTTACTTGTTGCGTCATGCTAAAACACTCGGCCCACCTGCACTTAACGGCTCTACCGATATCGCCGTGGCAGACGCGGTGCAGAATGAACTCGCCCAATTGCTCAGCAAACACGGTTTTACTCACATCATTACTTCCCCCCTGCGTCGTTGCGCTGATTTAGCGTACAAGCTCAAAGCGCTCAATCCATCGATAACACTGAGCGTCGAAGCGGATTTCCAGGAAATGCATTTTGGCAAGTATGACGGGCAGACCTTTGATGACTTGAGTGCGCATTGGCCGGAGTTAGAGGCGTTCTGGCAATCACCGGCAGACAACCCGCTACCCGGAGCAGAAACACTTCAGGCTTGTCATCAACGAGTGAGTACCGCTTGGCAACGCTGGCTTCCCACCTTACAAGACAATACCTTGGTGATTGCTCATGGCGGGACAATACGCTTATTGCTGGCGCACGTACTGCAAACCGATTGGTGCAATCCGGTGTGGTATTCATCGCTGGCAATAGGCAATCAGACCCTGACTCAGCTGGATGTTTTCTCTATACAGCCACCGATAGTGACTGTGAGGAACATCGGAATTGAACTCAAAGATAAGCCACTGAACTAATTGAATATAGAGTATCTCAAGTGGTTAGTGGTAGAATCCGCCGTTAGTAATCGATTCATCCGTCAGTTATTGATACATGATGGCTGGGCGCGTGTGTTAAAAAGTGTGCAGTACGGCATTCAATCCCCTTGGGGTCGGTCTTGATAAGTGAGATCGCTCCAACATAATTCGGCTGTACAATTCTTTAACATAACCGCTGTGCAATAAAGGAGTAGCGCATGACGAAGTCCCTCTTTCGCCAATCTTTTCTTTTTGACAGTTTAGATCTCGAGCAGTCTGTCGCCAGCGGAGAAATGCAAACCGCAGCTGGTGTGACGCTGAAACTGCATGAGCGCGGTGTGTTAGAAGTGCTGCCAGTAGAGCAGGACGAATCCACCCGACACATTGTGATTTCCAGTGGTATTCACGGTGATGAAACCGCACCGATGGAGCTGATGGATAAACTGGTCGATGACATTATTTCTGGCTTTCAACCGGTTAAAGAGCGCCTGCTGCTGATCATTGCGCATCCGAAAGCGACCAACCAGCACACACGCTTCATCGAGGTGAATCTGAATCGCCTGTTTGACGATAAGCCGCATGATTCCAGTGAAGAGCTGGTGATCGCCGACAATCTGAAAATTCATCTGCAAGATTTCTTCGCCGGAACCGAGATGTCCTCTCGCTGGCACCTTGATCTGCATTGTGCGATCCGCCAATCCAAACATTACTCTTTTGCCGTCAGCCCGAAAGCACGCCATGCGGTACGCAGCCACGCCTTGATGGATTTTGTTGAGTCTGCCCATGTGGAAGCGGTAATGCTGTCGAACGCGCCAGCCAGTACATTTAGTTGGTACAGCGCGGAACATTTTGGTGCTCAGGCTCTGACGATGGAACTGGGGCAGGTAGCGCGCATTGGTGAAAACGATCTGCGACGTCTGGTCGCGTTTGATTTGGCGCTGCGTGATCTGGTCGCGCGGGAGAAATCAGAGCATCTGCCGAAAAAGACCATTATGTATCGGGTCAGTCGCACGATTGTTCGCTTACATGACGACTTTGATTTTCGTTTTGACGACAACGTTGAAAACTTCACCTCCTTTATGCATGGAGAAGTGTTTGGCCATGATGGCGACAAACCGCTGATGGCTAAAAACGAAGGGGAAGCGATTGTTTTCCCGAACCGATATGTTGACATCGGCCAGCGTGCGGCGTTGATGGTATGCAAAGTGGATACCCGCTACGAAGAAGATCAACTGGTCTACGATTAAGGGCTGAGCAACCCCGTTGAGGGTGGACAACTAACACTTTCTATTTGATTGGCTTAACGTTATGGTTAAGCCAATCTTCTTTCTGGCGCCGACCATTTACCTGAGTACTGCATGGATTTTAGTCAGCTTCTACAACAAAAACAGCGTCGCTGGCAGCGCGCTGCGCTCATCATGCTGGTCTTGCTTCTGGTTGCCAGTGCCGCCTATGTGATGGTCGGCGAAATCTTCATTTCTCCTTTTTCTGCGATGTCGCCGTTGGAGCAACAGCTGGTGGTTGAACTGCGTCTGCCACGTCTGGTTGCAGCGATGGTGATCGGTGCCGCCCTGGCCGTTTCCGGGGCAACGCTTCAAGTCTTGCTGGGCAATGTCCTCGCTGAGCCGGGGATTATTGGTATCTCAGGTGGTGCCAGTGTGGCGATGGTGATTTTGCTGTTTTTCTTTCCCGCAGCGGCCACTCCTATCGGCTTTATGCTCTCGGCGATTGCCGGTTCGCTGCTGTTTACTCTGTTGCTGGTCTCGATTGCGAAGGCGATGCGCCTGACAACCACTCGGTTGTTGCTGGTTGGGGTCGCGCTGGGGATCTTATCGGGTGCGGTGGTCACCTGGGCTTTTTATTTCAGCGATGATTTGAGCCTGCGCCAACTGATGTACTGGCTGATGGGCAGTATCGGTGGTGCCAGTTGGTACCAGCACACGTTATCCTTAGTCGCTGTGCCAGTCATCGTCTGGTTGGTTCTACAGGGTAAAACGCTCGATAAACTGATGCTTGGCGAAACCCACGCCAAGCAACTCGGGGTGGATGTGATAACGCTGCGCTGGAAACTGATCCTCGCGGTGTCGGTACTTGTTGGTGCGGCAGTCGCACTTGGTGGCGTGATCGGTTTTGTTGGATTGGTGGTGCCACATTTGTTGCGCTTGGCACTCGGTACCGAAAATCGCATGCTGCTGCCACTCTCCGCTATCTGTGGTGCTCTGTTGCTGGTTTTTGCTGACACCATCGCCCGTTTGGCCTTGGATTCGGCAGAGCTACCGCTCGGCGTTGTGACAACCACACTCGGCGCGCCTGTTTTCATCTGGATGTTGGTGAAAAGTCATGATTCGCATTAAGAGCTTACACGTGGAATCACGCCTGCTGCCGTTGTCGTTTGACTGTCAGCCGGGCGAAATTCTGCATGTTGTCGGCCCGAACGGCAGCGGAAAAAGCACTTTGCTGGCTGCGCTGTCCGGCGTGTTGGACAGTGTTGGTGACATTCACATCGCGGATATGGATGTGCGCGCGGCATCCCTGAGTGAACTGGCGCTGCATCGCGCGTATCTCTCCCAGAGTGAAAAGCCTGCGTTCAATCTCGACGTATTTCAATATCTGGCTTTGTCACTGCCAGCGTGCGCCGCTGAGAAAGGGGATGATGTCAATCAGGTCATTACTTTCATCACTGGGCTGCTGAACATCAACGATAAGCTGCATCGCTCGATCCACCGTTTATCCGGGGGAGAATGGCAACGAGTGCGTCTTGCAGGCAGCTGTCTGCAAATTTGGCCGTCACTGAACCCTTACGCCAAGTTGCTTATTCTGGATGAGCCGGCGGCACCGCTGGACATCGCTCAGGAAGGATTGCTGTATTCACTGATTCAGCAGGTTGCCGCTAAAGGCATCACGGTAATCATGGCTAACCACGACCTCAATCGTTCGCTACGCCATGCTGACAAGGTGTTGCTCCTCAGTCAGGGGGTTGTGCACTGTGTTGACACTCCACAAAACGTTCTCACGGAGCAAAATCTGGCTCAAGTGTTTGAAACTTCTGTGAAGCGCGTCGAAGTGGAAGGGAAACCTTACTTAGTTTTCGACTAATTTTGGTGCACAGAGCACAATTTTGGGTCGGCTACCACTTTGGAGTAATCACTCATTTTTACGACATATTCTTATTTTTATTTAAAATCAATGGCTTAATAAGTTTTAAAAAGTTGGCACGCAAATGGCATTAATAAGATCGATACATTCTCGTTCTTGTTAGGCTTTTTATAGTCTCCTTAGCCACCTTGCTCCCAAGGTGGCCTTTTTTTGTTCTTTTTTTAAGCAAAAGCAAAAGCAAAAGCAAAGCATAGTACCAATGTGTATGAACTGATACCTAGGGCATTCGGGATACAAGGGAAGTGAGAAACAAAAACGGCCCTGGGGGATTGGGCCGTGAGTGAGAGGTGGACTTGATTAATGCTCTGGGGTTTCCAGTAGTTTAACCGCGCAATCCACAGCATTATGAATGCCTTCAGAACTCTCAAGTTTTCCGGAGCTGGCAGGACCAAGCGCACAAGAATACAACGCCAGTTGCTTATCGAACGGCAAATCTAACTGCTCGTAAAGATTTTGTCGGATCTGGGCGTGTTGTTCAGGTTCTTGGCTAGCAAGGCTAATCAAAGTTTCATAGATAAGCGTTTTCATGTAACTCCCTTTTTATTCTATTGCACGGAGTGCATATGAATTCTATCCGCTTAGCCAAGAAAAATCGCACGTCACAGTCACACAACAAAACATTCAAAAACGATTCACAAGATATGGTACTGTGAAACGCGGCTTATTTGAGGGTTAAGTTAAAAAACAACGCTGAAAGTAACCCAACTCACCAAACTATGTCATCAGGGAGACGTTACGTGTTAAGGGAAATCAACCGAGCGGATTTTGCATCCTTCTGGCCAACATTTTCGCGCATCATTCAGGCTCAAGAAACGTATGCCTATGACCCGCACATGACCCAAGATCAAGCGTATCAGTTGTGGTGTGAAGCGCCGCTAAAAACTTACGTCTATGTTGACGGTGATACCGTTCTGGGAACGTATTACATCAAACCCAACGCGATGGGGCCGAGTAATCACATTTGTAATTGCGGTTATATGGTCGCAGATGAGGCTCGGGGAAAAGGGATCGCGCGCCAAATGTGTGAAGATTCACAGCAACAAGCCTTGGCACTTGGCTTTGAAGCGATGCAGTTCAACAGTGTGGTCTCGACTAACGAAATCGCAGTGTGCTTATGGCAGAAACTGGGATTTACGATTATCGGCAGATTGCCTAAAGCCTACCGGCATGGCCGCTTAGGTTATGTGGATAGCCTGGTGATGTATAAATGGTTGAAGTAAAAGCACTGCTTAGTATCAAGACTAAGCAGTGCTGAGCCTCACGAAAGGAGCGTTATCGCTTCAGCCAATAAGCCAGGCCCCCTGTGGTCACTGTCATACTCAAGGTGAGGATCAGGACGATTCCATCCAAAGCGTCTATGACGCCATACTGCTTGGCCATCACCCCGACAGCCGCAGGCGCGAGACCGCCAAGCAAATATCCTAAGCTTTGAACGATGCCGGACAGACGAATAGCGTCGGTTGGTGTATGCGTTACTGCCAACGGCAGTTGCAGTACCAACGGGAAGAAAATACCAATGCTCATGCTGAGTAATCCTATCAACAACCAAACAGGGCTGTTGGCTACATAGCAGATTGGAGCGAGGGTCAACAGCGCAGTGGCCAACAAAACGGTTCTGCTTTCGCTATGACGCAGTGAAGCAACAAACAGCGGATAGCTAAGGCTGGTAAGTGTACCGATGATGATAAACACAAAGGTGTACTGATTGGCAGCAGTTGCGCTTTCGCCCTGAGCGATCAACCATTGCGGCAACCACGCCGCGATGGCGTAATTCAATCCTGATTGAAGGCCAAACAATAGCGTTAACGCGATGATCAGAGATCGTTTAACCACCAGTACAACGTTGACCACAGAGTGAGAATCTTGTTCACGGGATGGCATGCCTGTTGAAAAGGCAATCAGACTCAGCAGCGTTGGCAGGGCCCAAATCGCAAGGCCAAATTCAAAACCGCCCAAAGCGGAGCCAACAGGCGTGGTCAGAATCGCCGCACAGCCAGAACCGATGCCCATGGATGCAGCATACCAACCAATTGCAAGTGGCGTATATCGCCCTGAGTGCTGCTTGATAAAGCCAGACAGCACTGGCCTAATCAGCGCATCACCAATCCCCACCAACAGAGATGTGAACAGCAGAACGCTGAACCAGTATGTCTGCACACGAAGCGTTTCACCAACGGCTACCAACATAAAACCGATCAACAACGTCATCTTTATTCCTGCGCGTTGTGCCACCCAATGGGCAAGGGGAGAGAGCAGCCCCATACACATGACCGGAATAGCGGTCAGTAATCCCAATAAACTCTCAGGCACTTGAAAATGCGTTTGAATCTCGGATAGAGCCGGAGCGATGGAGGTGATGCCGGGTCGCAGGGAAAATCCCGCAATAAAGATCAGCGACAGGATGACAAGAAAGGAGGGTTTGTGATTCATAAACAGATCTCCGCACTGCGTACTTTGCAGACACATCAACACACAGCGCTCATATACATGAGAACGAGTGCGTTGATTGACGTTAACGCGTACGGATATGTCGTTGGGTATGATAGTGAAGCTCACTGACAAGTCAAATTTTCATAGTGTGACCCAGCTAAATCAATAGGTTTCATATGATTGTTAGAGTGAATGGCTTAAGATGCGCGTAGAGTGATTTATCATGAAAAACAGCGAGTTCACCCAAGCGGGTAAACGGAGTTATCGCGCAGGACAACAACATTCAACATCAGGAGCAGGGTTTGGAACAGGTTAAGGTGGCACAAAAAGAGATTCGGGGACTGACGCTGCGAACGTGCAATGCGGATGAAATGAATCCTCAACGGGCGAAAATACCCGCTCATGTCGCGTACGTCGACGCCAATGTCCATATTGACTATGCGGCTGGCGCCCGTGCATACAGTGTGTACTTCAACTATGCATCGGACGTTAACGGCGAGTTCGATGTGCTGATGGGATCCGATCAGGTAGCAGAAGCAAAAGCCCCCCTGCAGTCTGTCACTATCGAACCGGGAAGTTATCTGAAATTTACTGCCCAAGGTGATTTCCCTGCCGCGGTAATTGAAGCGTGGCAGTCAGTATGGCGTTATTTCAGCGCCGAAGAGTGCGAACACACTCGTGCATACACTACCGATTTTGAGCATTATGAAAATGCGAATACCGTGAGCGTGTATATTGCTTTGCGGGAAGCTTAATGGCTGGTGGGTGGAGTAAAGGACAGCAGATGATGTTGAGACAGACGGAAGTTCACTTGTGTCATCCGTGTAGCGTGGAAACGCATCACATCGTGATTCTGGTGAGGAAGCCGAGTCCTTATCAGGATGATCCCCATAGAAAATGGAAAGAGTTTATTGCGGGGGCCGTTAAAGGTTGGGCGCTCGGAAGCTTTGTTGCGTCAATGGACGAATTTTCTCGCCACCTTATCTGTGAAAACTGCGGTCATAAAACGATCGAAGACTAGTTCCACCTGATCAAAAAAAGCCAGAGAGTACTCTGGCTTTTTTTATTCGCATACTGAGCTTATTGAGTCAGCTTCGCCAGATCAGCAGGGCGGTAGTAAACCGATTTCAGTACTTTGCCCTGACGAATGGTTTTACCTTCAGAGACAAAATCCTGCGCACATTTTGCGATGATGTAATCGCCTTTCTGCACGGCCATCAGTTGGATGCCTTGTTCTGCGTAGAAAGCTTCAGTTTCTGAGTATTCTTGTTCGTTGCGGCACACTTTACTCATGTTTGAGCTGTGAACTTCGTCCCAGCAAGGAAGGAAGTCGATACCACGGTTCGCAGCAACGTTCAGCAGCAGGTCAATCAGGTAGCTGATCGCCAGGTTATCGCTGACTTTGGCATCACCCAGGTGCACCAGACGTCCCATCAGTACATAAACGCTATCGACGATCGCATCCGCTTGCTCAGTTTTGTTGTCCGCTTCGGCAAGTTCGGTCAGTTCTTCAATCGCCAGAGAGGTGTGCAGCGTATCTGCTTTGTCATCCAGGCTGGCTGGAGTGGCGACTGGCAGGTCAAATGTGCTACGAAACTCAGTGATGTCGCGGTAAAGGTGATCGTAAATGTCTTGCGTCAGCTTAGATAAATGCATGCTTTCAGTCCGATTGCTTGAAATAAAGCGCCAATGGTAGCAGAGCTTGCCATTGGCGGCTATGTAGAGAAAACGTGTTGTTCAGAAATAATTAAGGCGCTGCAGTGAGCGCCTTAACAGAAGAGATTACAGATACATCTTGGCGAGTTCTGAAGGCTCAACTTCTTTGCCATCCAGATTCGCGTTCCAGTTGGTACCAACCAGCACGCCATCTTCGCCCAGAGTGATCAGCCAATCTTCAACGAAGATATCCAGCGGGATTTCCAGTACTTCGAAATCGGCCCACTCTTCGACGTTATGAAGTTGCGCGTCTTCTTTTGATGACCAGAAAGGCATCACTTCGCTGTCTTCAAACTCGGTCGATTCACAAGACAACCAGCCTTCTTCATTACGCAGACCCCAAACAAGGTTGTTCTCTTGGGATTCTTTGATGAACAATTCAAGGTTGGCTTGAATATCTGTCGTTAATTTGCTCATTTTATTCTCTCACTAAGAATGATGGCGTAAGAGTAGCATTTTCAACGGTTAAATCCCATTAAGATTTGGTGGATGTCCCACTTTTCTACCGTCGAATCCGTTCATTTCACTAGCGGAACAGATAAGGGAACAAAGCCTTACGTTCTGCTTCGGTGAGGTTCGATACACGTTCAATATTGGTATCGGGAATGGCTTCTGGATTCGGATAATGTTTGAGTACTTTTTCCATACTCTCTTCGCGGATCAGATGAAAGATCGGATAGGGTGCGCGGTTGGTGAGATTTTCCGCATCTTCCGGCTCAGTACCGGCAAAGTAGTAATTCGGATGGAATGTGGCGACCTGAAAAACGCCTTCCCAATCTTGCTGGCGAATCAGAGCTTCGACCCAGTCGATAAAGAAGTTGTAGTCGGTGAAATCTTGCAGCATATCTGGCACGACGACCAGAGTGGTTTCCAGCTCCTGCGGCTCTTTGGTGTCCAGTTCCAGCAGTTGATCAAGAATGTCCCGCAGCAGATCCTCTTCGCGGGTTGCGTTGCTGACACAAATCTTAATTTGTTGGTTGCGCTGAGGTTTGGCCGCAAACGGGCACAGGTTCAGGCCAATCACCACATCGTCTAACCATTGGTTTACGCTGGCGGCGACGGCCTGATTATCGGTAGTTGAGCTCATATTCTTGTCGTCGTTGTTTTAAATTTCGCGGCAAGAATAACACAACTTAGTGAGAAGATTTCAACACTGTGGTTGCGCTGGTCGCTGCATTGCTTTTGTGACGCAGGCTCAGACGCCAACACAGGGTAAACAACACGGCATACAACACCATGCCGCCAGCGGTCACCATCTCCCAGCCGCCATGTTGCCAGCAATACAGCAGATAGAACCCGCCCAGACTGCCGCCCACATAATAGTGCACCAAGTAGAGCGCGGTCGCGGTCGCTTTGGCTTCGGTCGCCTTCTGGCTGACCCAGGCGTAAGCCAATGTATGGGTGAAAAATGCACCAAAGCTAATCAGCATGAGGCCCAGCATCATGAATGGAATCGATTCGACCAGCGCAATCAACATACCGGACATACTCAGCGCGGCGCCCACCACCATACCTGTAATTGGCGGGTAACGTTTGGTCCAGTTGGCGGTGAGTTTTGAACTCAGCGTACCCGCCAGATAGCAGAGGAAAATCAGAGAAGCCAGACCAATTGGCATTGAGTAAGGTTCGGCTACTAAGCGGAAACCCATGACCGAATAGAGGTTAACAAACAGCGCAAAATTGGTGCCGCCAATCAGCATCGCCAGCCAAATAGTGCGGTTGGAAAGGTGTTTGACCAGAGCGCGATTGTGATGGAAAAACATGCCGCGCTGTGGTTTGAAGTTCACTTGAACGGGCAGGCAGGCCAGTACAATCAGCGCGCCAATAAAGGTGAAGCCAGCCATTGCAATCACCGCTTGTTGCCAGCCCAGTGCGTCGGTAAGCAGGCCACCAAAAATACGTCCGCTGATGCCGCCCAATGAGTTCGCAGCGATATAGCCGCCAATGGCTTTGCTGAACGCTTGTGGTGACAGCTCTTCGACCATGTACGCAACCGCAACAGACGCAAACGCCGCCAGCGCCACGCCCATTAGTGCGCGCGCCAAAACTAAAACCCAGAAGTCGCTGCTGAGTAGCATCACGGCTCCGATCATCGGCATCGCAAACAGGCCAAGCAGCATCACACGGCGGCGACCAATGGCCTCAGAGCTGATTGCCCAGGGCACTAAACTGACGGAAAGAGCTAAAGTAGATGCCGCGAACAGCCAGTTGATCTGCGTTTCAGAAACAGCGAAATGTTTGGCCATATAAGGCAGCATCGGTTGAAACAGGTAAAGGTTACAGAAAACCAAAAATGACCCAAAGGCGAGGGCGAAGGTTACTTTTCGATACTGGGGGCTGCTCAATTCAATCATGGCGACAACTCAAACTAGGCTCATACGACGATGTGATCAAAGTATCAGTGCAATGCGAATTAATAAAATATATTAAAATTATTGTTGTCATATATTTTGTATATGGAGAAGCCAGACTCAAATGTTTTGGTTATCACCACAGCTTGGAGCCTTATGGAAACCCGTCATCTCAAACATTTTGCTACGGTAGCGCGTAATGAAAGCTTTACCCAAGCCGCACAGGAACTGCACATTGCGCAGCCTGCGTTGAGTATCTCGATTAAGAAGTTTGAGCAACAACTCGGGGTGGTATTGTTTAAACGCGATGAACGCAAAGTGACGCTCACTCATGAGGGTTCGGTGTTGCTGGAACATGCCACGCGCATTCTGCAGCAAATTGAAGATGCACAACTGGCGATGGATGAACTCAAAGGGCTGGTAAAAGGGGAAGTGCGTCTTGGCGCGCCGAGCATGATGGGATCGTATTTTTTCCCGGAAATCGTGATGGCGTTTAAGAGTCATTTTCCCAATCTTAAAATGACTGTGATTGAAGCGGGTACTCAATCGATTCGGAAAATGTTGTTGTCGGGTGAGCTGGATATCGGCGTAATTCTCAATCACGATCTGCCGCCCGATCTCGAGGTCGATCCGTTGTTGTCGTCACAAATGGTGGCCGTGGTGGGCAAAGAGCACGAACTGGCGCAGCGTAAGCAGATAGAGTTTAAAGAGTTTTTTGAACATGAACTGGTGATGTTCAAGCCCGGTTACTTTCACCGCGAATTTATCGATAAGGTGTGTAAAGAACACAAACTCAGCGCCAATTTTTCTTTTGAAACCAATTTGTTGCCAATGATTTTGAGTATCGTTAAACACGAATACGCGATCACGGCGCTGCTGGAATTGGTCACGGATAACGAACCGGAGGTGAAAGCGATTCCGTTTCACCCGCCAGTCTGGCTCGATTTAGCGCTAGCCTGGCGCAAAGATGGCTACTTGTCTAATGCCGACCGAACTTTTATCGAGTTCGTGAAGCAGTATGTTTAGGGTTTATTTGCTGTTGTAAATACGATCGAAGTTGGTCGGATTCCAGCCAATCATCACGCGGTCACCGATTTTCAGCACCGGTACACTGCGCACACCCATCGCATCGAGTTCTTTGCGGCCGCGTTCCATTTTGGCGTTACACAGACGGTACTTCACCCCTTTAGAATCCAGATAGCGCTGGGCATCTTTGCAGTGTGGGCATTTATCTTTAATGTAAAGGACAACTCGTTTCATGGTGGTGCTCGCAAAGTAGAAAGGCGCAGAGTTTAACGGCGAACGCCAGTTGATGCAAATTGGCGGGATGATTCACAGCCGGGTTTCGGTTACACTTTGCGACCCTAAATTTTTGGCCTGTTAAAGCGTTTCCGTTATGCATCCTGTACTGAAATACATTCAGGGTTATCCTGCCCACATTCTCGAACCAGTTCAGCGTATGGTTGAATCTGGAAAGTTGGTGTCTTGGTTTGAGCAGCGTTATCCGCAGCGTCACGATATTCAGAGTGAAAAAACGCTGTTTAACTATACGATGGATATCAAAAATCAGTACATGAAAAAAACCGCGCCGCTGAGCAAAGTGGTGTATGACGGCAAGATTCACCTCATTAACAATGCGCTCGGATTACACACTTATGTGTCCCGAGTGCACGGCAACAAAATTAAAGCCAAGAACGAAATCCGTATAGCCAGCGCATTCAAAAACGCACCAGAACCCTTGCTGCGTATGCTGGTGGTGCACGAACTGGCGCATCTACGCGAAAAAGAACACAACAAAGCCTTCTATCAACTGTGCTGTCATATGGAGCCGGACTATCATCAGCTAGAACTGGATGCACGGTTATATATGATGGTGCTTGAACTGAAGGCGGGAAAGAAAATCGATGTCTAAACCAACACGTCCGTTCACGCGCAAATCGGAGCGCAGCGCTAAGCCGATGGCTAAAGTTCAATCAGGTAGCAAGCTGGCGGGCAAGCCGATGGCGAATAAAAATACTCAGGCTCCTCTAAAAGGTAAAGCGGGCTTGCATCCGCGTAACCAGCACAAAGGCAATTACGATTTCCCTGCGCTGTGCAAAACTCTGCCAGATCTTGAACGTTTTCTGATTAAGAATCCGAAAGGGGAATGGAGTATTCCGTTTTCTGACCCAGTGGCGGTGAAGCTGCTCAACAAAGCATTGCTGGCTCACCATTACGGTGTCACGTTCTGGGATATTCCTGCCGGCTATCTTTGCCCGCCAATTCCGGGGCGCGCGGATTACATTCACCGTGTAGCGGATTTGCTCACTGAAGAGTGCCCCGCACTTAAGCAAAATAGGGTGAAAGCGTTGGATATTGGCGTGGGTGCGAACTGCATTTACCCGATAGTTGGTGTAACGGAATATGGCTGGAATTACACGGGCAGCGATGTGGATCCGGCGTCGGTCAAACAGGCAAATTTGATTGCGCAAGGCAACTCAGTGCTGAAAGGGCGCATTGAATGTCGGTTGCAAAAAAACAGCAAAGCGATGTTCAGTGGCATCATTGGCAAAGATGAGCGTTATGATGTCACCACCTGCAATCCTCCGTTTCATGCTTCTCTGGCTGAAGCTCAGCAGGGCACTGAGCGTAAAATCCGCAATCTGCGCGACAACCAGCGTAAGAAAGGGGTCGCTCAGACTCAGCAGGCCAAAACGGCGCCTGTGTCTCCGACACTGAACTTCGGTGGGCAGAAAGCTGAACTGTGGTGCCCGGGGGGCGAAGCGGCGTTTGTGAAAGACATGGCGTTGGAAAGTCAGAAGTTCGCAGAACAAGTGCTGTGGTTCACGACACTGATTTCTAAGAGCGACAACGTCCGTTGGTTGAAAAAACAACTGGAGAAAGTTGGCGTGCAGTCGATAAAGGTAGTAGAGATGCAGCAAGGACAGAAAGTGAGTCGCTTTGTGGCATGGAGTTTTCAAAATGCTGAGCAGCGCAAGCTGTGGTTGAGCAAAAAATGCTAAGGTAAATAACAGGATAAACAGCAGAGGAGGTTGGTCATGGACTTTGAAATCTATACCCCCTGTCAGCCTGATTGGCTATGTGTACCGTTTCTTTCCGTGTTTTCGGTCATTTTGTTGATTGGTCTCGTGCTGTTTATTCGTATCTTGTATCGCGAATACCAAAAAATTCAACGCTCTACTAAAGTTCGCCGTTTGCGCCGCACGCACTATCGCGATCGCAAAGGCGGCAAAGATGGCCGCCCAACCAACATTGGCAAGCGGCGCTAATCAAGACGGAGAAAGAGCATCCAGCGCTTGCTGATACTTTTTCTCCAGTGCTTTATTGCCCGCCTTTTCTTCCAGTTCAATCAAGAGTTGTAACGACGCCTTTTGGTAACCGTAACGCTGATGAAAGGCCATCAGTTTGATTCTCGCTTCCGTGTAATCTCCCCGTTCTATTTCCAGCTTTGCCAGTTGTAGTAAAGACCGGACTCGTGTCGGATCGTGGTCGACAGCACGTTTGAAGTAGTAGGCGGCTTTTTCTTGGTCGCCGGATTTGAGTGAACAAAACGCTGCGTTCTCATAGCTGGCGGAAATCAGGTAGTAGTAAGGCTGTTCGACAGCGCGGTTGAAGTACTTATCGGCCTGCTGATATTCGCCGTGTTTGCATAGAAAGGTGCCGTAATTGTTGAGCACATTGCCGTTTTTGGGATGATCGCGCAGTGCCGCGCGGTAGGTGTCTCGGGCTGAGTCGGTTTCGCCAACGGTTTCAAAGTAGTGCGCCATCGACAGTTGTGAGCGGTAATAGTGCGGCGCGTGCTGCATCGCTTTTTCTAGATTTTCACGCGCTTTGATCATGCTGCCGTTTTCTAAGTAACCCAGCCCGAGTGCGATACGTGATTCGGCCATCTCAACCGGATCGCTTTTCAGATCGCTGTTGTCTGACTCCTTCACCGTAATACAGCCAGTTAAACTCAATACGCACGCCAGTATCCATACATGTTTCATTCGCTCACTCCTTTTCAATGCACAATCATAAGCACATCAGCAAGTTAACCTAGGTTGCGGCAATAACATTGCGAGTCAGTTGGCAAACATACGAGAGTCAATCGCAAAGGATGCGAGGCGAGTAGAAACGTAACGTGCGGATAAAGAAAAGGCCGCTGAAGCGGCCTGAGAGATAGACTTAATCGTCTTTGGTGAATTTGTCTTCGCTGAAGTGCTCCAGATCGTACGGCGTTTGTTGGTACACGCAGTAGTTGAGCCAGTTCGCAAACAACAGATGACCATGGCTACGCCAGCTGGCGCGCGGCTTGTTGTCCGGATCGTCATTCAGGTAGTAGTTGACCGGAATTGCCGGTTCCAGACCTTCACCCAAGTCGCGAATATACTCATGGTGTAGAGTCAGGGAATCGTATTCTGGATGACCAGTGACGAACACATTGCGTTTGTCTTTGGTCGAGGCCAGATATACCCCCGCCACATCCGAGGTGGCCAGAATATCCAGATCGGTGTGAGTTTCTAAAAAACCCGGCTCAAAATCCGCGTAGCGTGAATGAGGCGCAAGGAACGTATCATCAAAACCTCGGGTCAGCGGATGATAAGGCTGCAGGGTTTCATGGTGATACACGCCGGAGAGCTTCTCGTCACGGGTGCGTTTCGGCAGGTTGTACAACAGTTTCAGGCCAGCTTGCGCCGCCCAGCACACATACAGTGTGGAGGTGACATGCTGTTTGGCCCATTTCATGATTCGTTGTAGGTGATCCCAATACACCACATCCTCAAATTGCACCAAACCTAAAGGCGCGCCGGTAATGATCAGGCCATCGAAGTTACGGTGGCTAACGATTTCAAACTGACGGTAGAACTCATTCAGGTGCTCTTCTGGAGTGTTTTTGCTTGGGCGATCATCAATGCGCAACAATTCAATGTCCACCTGAAGTGGCGAGTTGGACAACAGGCGCAGGAACTGCGTCTCTGTCTCAATCTTTTTCGGCATCAGGTTTAAAATCAAAACTTTAAGCGGACGAATTTCTTGCGTGGAGGCACGCGATTCTGGCATCACGAAGATATTTTCATTGCGTAGAACATCAGTTGCAGGCAATTGATCGGGGATCTTAATTGGCACAGCTTTCTCCCTAAGCGTTACGTTTGGACGTCTATATATCTAGACTTATAACCCAACTCCCTAAAGTTGTCGATAGCAAAATGCAGCTGGCTCGAATTTAAGTTAGTATGAAAGCCACGATTTTCCTACTCCAAACCCACTATGACACTCACTCTGACCCTGATTCGCGGCCTACCAGGTTCCGGCAAATCCACCCTTGCGAAAACCTTGCCCGGAGTGCATCTGGAAGCGGACATGTTTTTTGAGAACGCACTGGGCGAATATCATTACCGCCCGGAATTGATTTCCAAGGCGCACGAGTGGTGTCAGCGGGAATGTGAACGCGCATTGGCGCAGGGAAATAGCGTGGTGGTGGCGAACACGTTTGTGCGTCATTGGGAAATGAGTGCGTATAAAAAACTGGCGCGAAAATATCGCGCCAGATTAGTTACCAAAGTCTGTCGGGGGGATTTCCCGAATGTTCACGGTGTCGACTCCGCCACTATCGAGCGCATGCGTCAAAAGTGGCAGGACTGAAGCGATTAATCGCGGTGCGCCAACTCACCTTGACCAGTGCGTGTAAACTGCCACCAAGCCAGCGTGCCCCAGACGAACGTTTGCAGCCACAACAGTGTCCATTGAGGCGCTATCTGACGCCATTCTGCGCCCATCTGGTTTAACGCTAAAAAGCCCTGAATCCCCGGCGTACTCGGAAACAGTTTTGATATCCAAATCAGCGGGGCTGGAATTGCCTCAACAGGCCAGATAAAGCCAGCCGAAAATACCAATGGCATTGAGCTGATCAGTACTACCAGTGTCACCAGTTCCCGGCGTGGCGTTAATGCACCAAGCCAGATGCCGATAAAACAGGCACTGAGCAAGAAGGGCAGCAAGAGGGTGAGGAGCTGTCCGCCACTGGCGAGGGTGTTCACTCCGTGGGTGGTAAAACTCGCCCCGAAGTAGTACATGCTGAGCAGATAATAGATTGCGATGATGATCGCGCTGCGCACCAGAATCAAACGCAGTGGTGACACGCGGCTCCAATAGCCCCGGCCCTGTTTCTGTGTTCCCACCATCAAACCTGAGGACATCGCCAGCGTTTGTTGCAAAATCAGCACGAAGACGGCCGGAACGACATAATCGACGTAGCCCATACGTGGGTTGAAGGTCGGCTTGAGATTGGACTGCATGGCTGAATAGTGATGGGCAGCCAGTGCCATCGGCTCACCGTCGATCACCAGACGCGAGACTTTGGCTTTGGCCGACAGTGTGCCGCCCGCCTGCGCCAGGCCCTCTACAATCGTGCCGTAGACCAGAAAATAGGACGCATCACCGGCATACGCCAGTGTCGGGCTTTTACCCAGCAGCAAGTCTTTATAAAAATGTTCCGAGATCACCAGAATTCCGCTGACTTTGCCATCGAGAAAAGCGTGTTTCGCGTCTTCAATCGAATGGTCCCGTTGAACCACCTGCACCTGAGGTGTGGCATCCACCATTCGCTCTAACTGATAGCTGGCCTGGCTTTTGTCGAGATTGACCACCGTGATTTTTTGCTCGCGCGGCGTTTGATGGCTGTAGGGAAGCGGATACAGGAACGAATAGAACACCACGCCGCCAATCATGGTGAGCATGACCACCGGATTGGTCAGCAGGGCTTTGAGCTCGGCTTTAAACAGTTCAAACAGGGTCATGAGTACTCCTTACGGTTTGCTCTTTGCTTTGATGCTTGCGAATTAACGCTAACGTCAGCAGCAGTGGCAGCACATAGCCCACCATTGGCCATAAATGGGACAGCGATTTTGCTGCGCTCAGTCCGTAACTGACCTGACTGACCTGGACTTCAATATAGTGACTGATGGGCAGTAGGCTGCGCCATGCCTGAGCCAGAGAACCCATATCGGAGGTCGGAAAGGTGATGCCCATGAAGGCAAAGCTGGGCGCGGTGAACGCACCAGCAAAACTCATTGCGCGCGCTGGATCGAGCGTGAGGAAGTAAAACGCGGCGCCCATGATCATGCAGGCAACGGCTGTCAGCATTTGTGCGCCAATCAGTACCGCGAAACTCCCATGCATTGGCCACTGCAGCAGTGAGTAAAACCAGATGAGAAACGCTGCGCCTTGCAGCACAAACATCGGGTAGTAAGGCAATAACGTACGAATCAGATTCAACAGCGGTTTGTCACCCAACCAGGCTTTCAGTCCGTATTCGCGATAGTTGGCAGTCAGAATCAAAATGGTACTGACTACAACCACAATCTGCCACAATGCCGGCACAATCGCAGACACCAGAAACTGGGCGTAGTTGGTGTTTTTGTTAAACAGCGCCGTAATTTGCGTGCGTACCGGAACGGAACGGCCCATGGCGCTCAGTGTGGTTTGTTCACCGGAAGCGAGTGTTTTCACCACGTCAATCTGAGCGTTGAGTGTTCCCTGCGCTTGCACTACCGCTGAGTTAATTAAACGACCAACCAGAATGTACTGACTGTTGTAAAAAGTAGTGACTCTCGGCTGTTCGCCACGATAAATGGCTTTATCAAACTGATAGGGAATCACCACATACGCATAAATGTCGCTGGTTACCATGTCATCTTTAGCTTGAGCCACGTTCTGATATTGGCGCGTGACTGACAGCGTTGACGTGGCATCCAGCTCTCTGACTAACTGACGTGAAAGCTGGCTGTGTGACAAATCGACCACACCAATCGGCAGATTCTGAACCACACCCGCAGAAAAGATCCACCAGATGGAACCGGCCAGCAGAATGGGTACCCAGGTCAGGCAGGCCAGTAACCAGTGATCATGACGCAGCAGTTGCCATTGCGAGGGGATAGCGCGGCGCATCACTTACAACTCAACCACCACGCTCATGCCCATGCGCAGATTCGTTTCTGGCGCAGTCGGGCGAGCTTCTACTTCAAAGGTACGCAGGTCAAAACCTTGCGCAGCATCAGTTGAGCGCCAAGTCGCGAAATCACCCATCACGGCGACATGGGTCACTTTAAACTCCAACGACTTGTTCAGCGCAGGCAGATAGGCATTAAACGTGGTGCCTTTCTGGAAATGACTCAACAGATCCTCACGCACGTTCAGCACTGCCCACGAATCTTCGCGATCAACCACCGTCACCACAGGAAAACCCTGAGGAGCCAGTTCGCCGCTTTGCATTAACACCTGCGACACTTCACCATCGAACCAGCTTTCGATTTTGGTGTCTGCGGCATAAGCTTCTACTTCCGCTACGGCACCTGCGGCCATACGCGCTTTCTCCTGCGCGGCTTGTTTGGTTTCTGCGCGAGCGCCTTCTTTGGCCATTTCATACATCTGGAATGCCGCACTTTCGGTGTATTTCGCCGCTTGCCACTGAGTATTAGCCTCATCGCGTTTCTGTTCGGCAACCACGCCATCTTTATACAGGTTGTTCACGCGCAGGTAGGTTTTCTCTGCCAGTTCAGCCGCGGCTTTGGCTTTCATCCATTGGTCTTTCGCGGCGCGAATCTGTTGCTCGCGAGCGCCATTTTCGGCTTCTTGTGCCAGCGCGCCAGCAGCTTTCTGACCCGCGATGGCTTGTTCCAGTTTGGCTTCAATTTCCGGGCTGTGCAGGGTGAAAATCAGCTGACCTTTTTTTACTTCATCGCCTTTACGCACGTAAACCTGATCGATTCGCCCCGGTACTTTGGACGAGATGCTGTATTGCTGAGATTCAATCTGGCCTTGCAAGCGCACAGGCTCTGGTTGGTAGGCCTGATAAAAGCTGTAACCAATCCAGCCCGCGGCTGCTAAGACAGTGACTGCAAGAAGAGAGGTTTTTGCCGCTTTCATGAAGGATCCTTTTGCGTGTTGAATTGGTTATTAGAATGCTGAGTGATCAGAGGAATCGCACTCTGGGTGTATTGCGGGAAGGTGGTCATTTCGCTGGAGATCGCCAGAAGTTTGGTGAGCGAAATCAGATAATTAAATCCGGCCGCCGCTTGTTGAGTACGAATGCTGGCTAGATAGAGTTCGGCATCCACCACATCCAGAGAGGTCGATAGCCCTTGGCTGAACGCTTTCTGGCGCAGAGAGAGGTTCTCCTCTGCCAATTTCAGGCTTGAATTGAGCCCCTGAACTTCTTCCAGTGCCTGCTCGGCCTCTTTGTAGGTTTTCTCAACCAAAACACTGAGATCTTGCTTGGCTTGCGCGCGCAGATATTTCACCTGCGTTACGGTGCTGCTGGCGGCTTTCACTTGCGAGCTGCGGCCTGTGTTTTCAATCAGCGGCACGTTGACGCCCATTCCAACCATCCAGTCTGGCGCGATTTGGCTGGCAAGCGAGTCATCTTCGTAGAGGTTGTAGGTCCCGTAAAGATAAACCTCAGGATAGTATTTGCCTTTTTCCGCTTTGATGAGGCTGGAGGCCTGCTTCTCTTTGGCTGCCAGCATATCCAGTCCCGGATAAGTAGCCAGTGTCTGATCAATGAAAGCGCTCATTGGCGGCAGGCTGTTATTAATAAACAGGCCGCCACTTGGTTCAACGGTTTGATTCTGGCTGAGGATTTGTGTCAGTGCGCTCTGCGCGATATCGAGATCCTTTTGTGCTTTTTTACGCTCGACGGTGGCTTTGTCCAACGAGGCATCCGCCTGCAGGCGTTCGACATGTGCAATTTGGCCTTGCTGCTCGAGTTTAATGGCGTTGTCGCGATGTTTGGTCAGGCCTTGCTCTACGGCGATGCGGGTTTGCAGTACTTCTCTGGCGAGGACAACACTGAAATAGTATTTGGCGAGATCTTCATAGCGAGCTTGGGTTTCCATCGCCAGCTTGCTTTGCGCTTCTTCTTTTTTTCCTTCCGCTGCATCTTGCGCCGCAGTAATACGACCACCTGTGAAAATGGGCCACACGGCGCGAATGGAAGAACTGAACACGTCGCGCTCAGTAATGGTAGAGGTCAGCGAGCCCAGAGAAGCGAATAAAGGGGCATAGGCCGCGAGGGAAGCAGGAATCCCCCCGGCGCTGTCGACGATTTGCTTTGCTGATACAGTCACATCCTGATCAAGACGAGTATAATTGGCACCAACCGTCACGGAAGGCAAATTCAAATTCGATGTCGAGTCTTGCAGGTGTTCAAAGTGTTCGACGTTGGCTCGTTCAGCAGCTAATGAATTATTGTTTTGCTGCAATATTTCCCAGGCTTGCTGGAAAGAGATAGGCGCAGCGAATACTGACGAGGTCCCCAACAGCGAACACATCAGCATACTGATGGATTTCACTTTCATGCTTTAGCTCAGAATAGGGTTTTAGAGTTAATGCTCTATATTATAGATTTTCTGCCTGACGTGACAGAATTTTAAAAAGCCATCAGCAGTATATAAGAAAGTGCAACAGATGTAATAACGCGCTGACCCGGTTTGCGAAGTCAGCGCGATGTTAAATGCGGGGATAAGAAGGGCACAAGAAATCAGCGCGCCAAATAAGCTTTTTGGTTCCTTGCATCGTGATCAACACGTCTCTGCCGGACATTTGAGGAAATGCGAGCAGTACGCGCAGTTGATCGTCGTCTTCGGTTTCGAGTTCATAAGCACGCACATGAGTAAATGTTGAGTGCAGATTCTCGAACAGCATGTCGTGAGACAAGCATATCCCGAAAGCATCTCTTTCCATGGTGAGTTTCCTTCTGACAATGTAGTGGTTAAGCCGCAATCACGATTTGAATAGTTATGTATAAGTTGTGATTGTTTTTACAACGCTTCAGTCCTCACTGCCCATTGAGTATATCGGCTAATCACTCAAACGAACTAAAAATAACCTAAATGTGGTGTGATCCATGCCACGTTTTATGGGTGCAAAAAATTTTAGTTTGTTGATGATTTATTGCTCACTTTGAGGCGTTTTTTTAGTCGCTAAATTTCCTTATCGAAATGAATAGGTTGGGGACTATCACAGGGCTCACAGTTCTCAGCCGCACTTTTCGCCCTGTTGTTAAATAAGTGTTAGCTTTGTGCGCAACAAGGAGAAATCGATGACATGGAACAGCATCAGCTTCCGTAAACGAATGCTGATCATTATGACTTTATCCGGTTTGATTGAACTGCTGGTGCTGGTGGCGGCGGGTTTTGTTTACATAAAACATGCACAAGAAGAAGAAATGGGGCTAAAGGCGCTGGGCGTGGCTTCGTTTCTGGCCAGTTCGCCAGCGGTCATCGATCTGATTCAAAAAGGCGACGCTTCTGATGCTCAACAAGAGCGTTTTCGCGATCTGACTCAGCTCATCGGTGCTGCGTTTATTGTGATTGGTGACGAGAAAGGTATTCGACTTGTTCATCCGCTTGACCGCCGTATCGGCAAACCGATGGTAGGGGGCGATAACGAACGCGCACTGAATAACGGTGAAGCTTACGTCTCGTTTGCACAAGGATCTCTCGGTAAGTCGGTGCGCGGTAAATCGGCGGTGCTTGACGCTAATGGCAATATCATCGGTGTGGTCTCGGTCGGTTATTTGCTGGAGCGTCTGCAAGATCGCATTGAACCGTATCTCATTTACCTGATCGGCATTACTTTTCTGGTGGTCGCCGCGAACGGAGTGGTGTCGAGCTATGTCTCCCGCCGCTTTCAGAAAGCGATACTGGGTTTTGAGCCGGAAGAGATTGGCCGTTTGTATGTCGAACTTGACGTGACGATGAGCACCATCAAAGAGGGCATTCTCAGTATTGACGACAAAGGAATACTGCGTTCTATAAACAAAAGTGCCTGTGAAATTCTCGGTATTGATCGTGATAAAGCCCTCAACCGCTTACTCACCGATTCGCTGCCGGACAGTGACCTGTATACGGTGTTGGAGTCAGGCGAGATAGATCACGACATTGAGCTTTATCTGAATAAGCAGCGTTTGATTGCCAACCGCAGCCCGCTGATTGTGGATGGTAAAGTTGTGGGGGCGGTATCGAGTTTCCGTTTACGCGATGAAATTAATGATTTGACTGAGCAGCTGTCGCAAACCAAAGAGTACGCAGAAATGTTGCGTTCACAAACCCATGAGCACCGTAACAAGCTCAATACCATCAGTGGCTTAGTACAAATGGGCGAACTGGAAGCGGTACAGCAGTTGATTGGGCAGGAAACCGCGCATTATCAGAGTTTGATTGAGTTCTTGCGCGAGACGGTAAAAGATCCGCTGATTGCCGGCATGTTGCTGGGTAAAACGGAACGTGCGCGTGAAATTGGTTTGGAGCTGCGCGTGGATGAGGGATCTCATCTTGCGGCGCTGCCTCAGCGTATTAACGCAGAAGATATCGTGACCATTTTGGGAAACCTGATCGATAACGCCTTTGATGCCACGCTGAGTGTCATTCGCAGCGAGCAGCCTATCCCGCAAGAGCGACGTATAATTGATGTATCTATCAGTGATTACGGCAATGAAATTATATTGGAAGTCGAAGACCAGGGTTGTGGACTTCCCACTGATGTCGATCCGGAAGTGCTGTTGCAAAAAGGGATTTCCAGCAAAGCCAAACAGAACCGCGGCGTCGGCCTGTTCTTGGTCAAACAGCTGTCGGATAGATATCAGGGACAATTAGAAATGGTCAGTGATAAGGAATTTGGAACACGTATGACGGTTTATTTGCCGAAGGAAGAAATGCAATGAGTACCCGGGTATTGATCATTGAAGATGATGTCGCGATTGCTCAATTGCATCACAAATATCTCAACCAGATCGGCGGCTTTGAAGTGGTAGGGATTGCCACAAGTCAGGCAGAAGCAGAGTTGCAGCTCGACGTTCTAAAGCCGGATTTGGTGTTGTTGGACGTCTATCTTCCGGATGGTACGGGCCTCGATATTTTGCAATGGGTGCGTGGCCGCAATGAGTGTTGCGACATCATCTTAATCACTGCCGCACGTGATGTGGAAACATTGCAGCAGGCTATGCGCGGAGGCGTAGTGGATTACCTGCTCAAACCAGTCATGTTTCCGCGTCTTGAAGCGGCGCTGAATAAGTATCAGGCCCGTCAGGTTGAGCTTGGCCGGGTTGCCGATCTTGATCAGGGAATGGTGGACAAAATGCTCACCGCACACACTCAATCCGAGCCCGGTCAGCAGCGACTGCCGAAAGGGATTGATTCGGTCACGCTGGATAAAATCCGCCATCTGTTTCGCCAACCTGTCAGCCTGACCGCTGATGAAGCGGGGGAACGCATTGGGGCCAGTCGCACGACGGCGCGGCGTTATCTCGAATATTTGATTGGTTCTGGAGAGCTGGAAGCCGACGTGCGTTATGGCAGCGTAGGGCGTCCGGAGCGCAGCTATAAGAAAGTCCTACGCCATTGAACGAACGTATCGTCTAGACGAACCTTCTATCCCTATCTACAGTTAAATTCAGACGTCGTCTGAACAATCAGGTAGGGTGTTATGAAGATAGGTAACACGTTCGTTAAAGTGATTTTTGTTTGGGTATGTTCGTTCTCCGGTGCCTTTGGCGCCACTTTGGATTCTCTGACCTATTACACGGAAGAGTATCCGCCTTTTAATTTCCATCAAAATGGTCAGGTGACGGGTATTTCGGTCGACCTGCTTCTTCAGGCTGCTCAAGTCGCAGGCATTACTTTGCCGCGCGATCACATCGTTTTGCAGCCTTGGGCGCGCTCTTATCGTTCGACTATTTTGCGTCCGGGTTCCGTGCTGTTTTCCACCACTCGTACTCAACATCGGGAAGATCTGTTTCACTGGGTCGGCCCGATTGACGACATCAAAGTCGTCATCATTGCCCGCAAAGGCAGTGGTATTGAGGTGGATAGTCCGCTGGACATGGCGTCTTACCGCATTGGTATCATTCGTGATGACGTGGGTGAGCAGATGCTGCTGCAGTTTGGTGTGCCACGAGAATCGATGCAAGAAGCGGCGTATGTCAGCGTACTGGCTGAGCAGTTGCTCAAGAAACGCATTGATTTAATTGCTTATGATGAACGTTCAGCACAGTGGTGGATCAAACAAGCGGGCTATAATGTCGAAGATTTTGAAACTGTTTATGTCCTCAAAGAAGGATTGTTGTACTATGCGTTTAACAAAAACGTCGATCAAAGCTTGTTGAACGACTTACAAAAAGGTATTGATACAATTAAAAATACCACCGGTAAAGATGGCGTGAACCTGTATCAGGCGATCTTAAACAAATATCGATGACTGGCCTTAAAGATGTGACCATTATGAGCAACCCAAGCAGTACAATCTTATTAGAAAGCGGCACCAACGAATTAGAGATTATCGAATTCCACTTGGAGAAGCTGCTGCCGAGCGGTCAAACCAAAACCTGTTATTACGGCATCAACGTGGCCAAAGTGCGTGAAGTGATTCGCGTGCCGGAAACCACGGACTATCCGAATGCGCAGCCGCACATGATAGGGGTGTTTTCATCACGGGAGATTCTCACGCCACTGGTGGATCTGGCAGGCTGGCTCGGTGTACCGACTCGCAAAGAGATCGACAACAAGTTCGTCATCGTGACCGATTTCAACCGCATGACCAACGGCTTTCTGATTGACAGCATCAGCCGCATTCATCGTATTTCCTGGAACGATGTGGAATCGCCAAGCCAGTTCTTAGAATCTGGTGAGCAGGACTGCGTCGTTGCGGTTGTGCGCAAAGAAGGCAAGCTGATCATGATTCTCGATTTTGAAAAGATCATTGCCGACATCAACCCGGAACTGAGTATGGAAAAATACGATGTGAAGGTAGACCGCTCGGTGGACCTTAACCAGAAAATGGTCGGCAAACGTAACGCCAAAACAGTCATGGTGGTGGACGATTCCGCCTTTATTCGCAGCCTGATTCAGGACACCCTGAGCACCGCAGGTTATAACGTAATTGCGTGTAAAGATGGTGGCGAAGCGTACGAAAAGCTGATGGATATTCAACGTATTGCCAAAGAAGAGAACCTGCCAGTGAGCGAGCTGATCGATGCCATCGTGACCGACGTGGAAATGCCGCGTATGGACGGGATGCACTTGGTCAAACGCCTGCGTGACAGCGAAGTCTATACCAAGACACCTATCGTGATGTTCTCCTCCCTGATGAGTGAAGATAACCGTCACAAAGCCATGACGCTTGGTGCCAATGACACCATCACCAAGCCTGAAATCGGCAAACTGGTGAGTATGATGGATAACTATATTTTCGGTTAAGCGCGAATTAGTAGTAAAAACGGAGCCAAGGGTTCCGTTTTTTTATGTGCAAAACTCGAAACCCGCCCGCTGCGCAGCTTGGGATTAGGATCATAAATTCCGGCACTCACGCGAATGTAACTTTCTTTCAGTTCCAGCCGCGCTTCAACCTACCGAGTGTTACCCGCTTCACTGAAATGGCCAGTGATATGAAACTCATCACCACTTATATCCCTGCCGAATGTGAACTCTCCCAATATTTTGATTTCTCATCCTTTTCATCTACGCCCATACCAGGGAATTGCAAGGGGGAGGTCATCAAATGCTGTCCAATTATAACGTTATTGTGCGTAGTCAGGTATATATGACGGCGCATGTCAGGGTTTGCTGCCATTTCGTTTTCGAGCAGCACCCAATAACGTAAACCTTATGGACAGAACGATGAATACAAAGCTAACGAGAATAACTATCGCGTTTGCTTCACTGGGACTCTTGGCCGCCTGTAATGATGGCAGTTCCAGCGATAGCCAGACGATGAGCGTTCAGGCGATGGATGGCTATTTGAATCAGGCTGTGGTGTGGCTTGACGTCAACGGCAACTTTGAACGTGACAGTGATGAACCGCAAGCCACAACTGGCGAGCAGGGGCGTGCGGAGATTGATCTTTCCGCTTTCAATGGTGACCCCGACAGTTATACCTTGATGACAGAAGTCATACAGGGACAAACCATTGACGAAGATCTGCCCGGAGTGACTGTGTCACGCGGCTACATGATGTCGGCACCGAAAGGTTATCGTCAGATCACACCGCTCACCACTATGCTGCATGCCAAAATGGAAGATGGCCTGAGTGAAGCGCAAGCTCTGGCCGCGCTGCGCGAGGATCTCAATCAACCGGATCTGGACCCGAAAGCGAACTACATCGCTGATGGCAATACACTGGTGGCACAGTCCGCGAAAGCTATGGCGCAAATGATGCCGGAGCAGTTCGATGCCAATCTGATTGGTCAGCATGCCGAACAAATGGCGCAAGGAGCCAAAGCGATTGGCGAGGAAATCAAAAACGCGCGCGAAAATGGTGGTGAAGTCGATCTTGGCAATAAAACACTGACTTTCGATGAAAATGGCCGTCCTGTCATCATGGTCGATAGCGACAAAGATGGCGTTGCCGATAACGTGGATGCGTTTCCGCATGATTCGAATGAATCAGTAGACAGTGACAACGACGGCATTGGTGATTTCGCCGATAGCGACGATGACAACGATGGTTGGTCAGACGCAGATGAACGCCGTCTGGGCAGCGATCCCTATGATGCCAGCAGTGTGCCTGCGGACCTTGACAATGATGGTATCGCTGACGTTGACGACACTGATATGGATAACGATGGCGCGTTGAACAGCGATGATGCGTTTCCGCGTGATCGTTTTGAAAGTACCGATACCAATGGCGATGGCTTGGGCGACTTCGCGTCCAGCGATGATGATGCCGATGGTATTCCGGACAGTATTGATCCTCAGCCGAAAAATCCTGACAACGCGACAGAGACGCCGACCCCGACATACAGCGAAGCGGTCGTGTATTACCATCGCTCGGATGCCAACTACGCTGGATGGGGATTGCATCTTTGGAATGGCGGCAGCTGCGATTCGGTTGCCGACGATACGTTGAACAGTGTGAGCTGGGGCGCGCCACTAAGCTACACGACTATCGACGGTGACTATGGCGCTGAGTTCCATATTCCGCTCAAAGCAGAGCATGGCAATTGCATGAACTTCATCATTCATAACGGCGATGACAAAGCGCTGGGTGGTGATGACCTGCAGCTGGATTTTTCCAAGGGCAACACGCTCTACACCGAGCATGGCAGTAGTGTTCTAAAATACTCGCCGAATGAACAAACGGCGGTCACGATTGAAGGGGCATCAGCGCACTGGATGGCAGCTGATTCTATCGCTTGGCAAACCACCGACGGTGTCAGCAGTTATCAGTTGTGGAGCCGTGCTGCAGGCAATGGCGATATCAACGAGCCATCGCAGTTCGTTGCTTATCCGCTAGCGCAAGCGGGAGTGGTGAGCAGCACTCACTATCCGCATTTGAGTGGCATGGTAAATTTTCAACTGGACGTGACGGCTGAACAGGCTAAAGCACTGTTGAAAACCGAACTGCTGGCCGTTGCACTCAACAGTGAAGGGCAAGTGTTGGCAGCCACGCAGTTGCAAATCCCTGGCGCCGTGGATGCGTTGTATACTGCCGGAGAGAACGATGCGGATGAAGCGAAGCTGGGTTCCTGGCTGGCTGACGGCAAAGCACATTTTGCTCTTTGGGCGCCCACCGCGCAAAGCGTGGAGCTGTATCTTTATGATGCGGATAAAACACTGCGTCAGGCGTCGCCTGTTATGATGAGCGAAGACCCGGCGACGGGTATTTGGCATTATCAGGGCGATGAAGCCGCCTTGAATCAGGTCTACTATCGTTATCGCCTGCGTGCTTATCATCCGAAAACCCGTCAGGTGGAATGGATGATGGCCACCGATCCTTACTCACTTTCTCTCAGCACCTCCAGCCTTTACTCACAACTGGTCGATCTGGAATCGCCGCAGAGTAAACCGTCAGGGTGGGATAACCAGATGGTTCCCGAACTGAGCGCGCCGGAAGACAACATCATTTATGAAGTGCACATTCGTGATTTCAGCGTCAGCGATACCAAAGGTACACCGGAACTCAATGGCAAATACCTGGCATTTTTGGAAGAACAACGTGACAGTGTCGCGCACCTGAAAAGCTTGCGCGACGCCGGCCTAACCACTGTGCATCTGCTGCCAAGCTATGATCTGGCGTCCATCCCTGAAGAGAGTCGCCGCCGGGTCGATCTTAATGACACAGTCGCTAAGCTGTGCGATCTCAATCCAAGTGCGACATTGTGCAGCAATGGCACGGATCGCAGCGCGACAATTTTGTCTCTGCTGGAGCAGGCTGATCCTGCCACCGAACAAGCGCAGGCATTGATGGCCGACATTCGTCCGCTCGACAGTTTCAACTGGGGTTACGATCCATACCATTACTCGGCGCCGGAAGGCAGCTACGCCGTAAACAGTGAAGGATTGGCGCGCATCAAAGAGTACCGCCAGATGGTGCAGAAGCTGCACGAGTTTGGTTTCAGAGTCGTGCAGGATGTGGTGTACAACCATACCTATTCATCGGGGCTGTACGACAAATCGGTCCTCGATAAAACGGTTCCGGGTTATTACCACCGTTTGAACCCGGTGACAGGGGCGGTGGAAAACTCAACCTGTTGTGATAACACGGCTTCTGAGCATCGTATGTTCGAAAAGCTGGTGGCTGACAGCGTGAGTATGTGGGCCAAAGAGTACAAAATCGATGGCTTCCGTTTTGACTTGATGGGTCATCTGATGAAGTCCAGCATGCTCAAAGTGTATGAACAGGTGAAAGCGGTCGACGAGGATACCTGGTTCTACGGTGAAGGCTGGAACTTTGGTGAAGTGGTCAACGGCGCACGCGGTGAAAACGCCACGCAATGGCAGATGGCCGGAACCGGAATCGGGACTTACAACGATCGTCTGCGTGATGGTGTGCGTGGTGGCGGCCCGTTCGACAGTGGCGCAGATTTGCTTAATAACCCTGGTTTTGCCAATGCTGGTGACCGATTCAGTGATGATCTGAAATCACGTATGGATCTGATTCGCTACGGCATGGCGGGAAATCTGCAAAATTATCCGCTGAAAACCTACAGCGGGATGGTGGTATTGGGTAAGGATTACCTCTATGGCGACCAAGGAGCCGCGTATACGTTGGATCCGCAAGAGTCGGTAAACTATGTCTCCAAGCATGATAACCAGACGCTGTGGGATTTTAACCAGTACAAAACGGATGCGTCAGTCTCGTCGGCTGATCGCGCGCGAATGCAGATTGTCGGGCTCGCGCCTGTGCTGTTGGGGCAAGGCGTGCCGTTCCTGCATATGGGATCAGAGCTGCTGCGTTCCAAATCCATGGCTCGTGACAGTTACGACAGTGGTGACTGGGTCAACCGGGTTGATTTCAGTAAACAGACCAACAACTGGAACGTCGGTCTGCCACGCGCTGATAAAGATCAGGCGAACTGGAGTGCGATTCAGTCCATCATTAGCAATCCGAATACGGTGGCCTCACCGAAAGACATCGCCTGGAGTGATGAAGCATTTAAAACGCTGCTGAAAATGCGCTCTGGTACACCGCTGCTGCGTTTGCTGACGCAGGATGAAATCGTTACACGCGTACATTTCCACAACACAGGGTCGGATGCTCTGCCAGGCCTGATTGCGATGTCGGTGGACGACGGTATTACCTCCGGCGCGGATCTTGATGCCAACTACGACGCGATTGTAGTGATCATCAACGCCAACACGGCAACACAAAGTATCACGATGGATGAAGCGTCTGGATTCAGTTTGCATCCGCTGCTGGCCAATGCGTCCGATTCGGTGGTACGCAGTGCCAGTGTCAGTGGTCATACTTTCTCCGTCCCCGGGCTCACTGCCGCAGTGTTTGTTCTGCCGCAACAAGGCGAGCAAGGCACGGGTATTCAGGTTGCGTCACAACAAGCCGACCAGGCCCCTTACGGGTCAACCACTGTGTATCTGCGTGGTTCGATGAATGGCTGGGCAACCAGCACCGCTTTTGAGTATGTCAAAGAAGGGGTTTATCAGGTCAGTGCCTACCTTCAACCGGGTGAGTACGAGTTCAAGTTTGCCAGCGACGATTGGGCAACCGTGAACCTCGGGTTTGGCTCAGTGACAGACAACAGCGGACTGTTGCAGGACGCTGGTGGCAACTTCAAACTCACGCTGAGCGAAGGAGGGCTCTGGCACTTTGTACTGAATGCTTCGGATACTGCGCATCCGAGTCTCTCGCTCAGTCAAACGGATTATGCCTGTTATCAGGATGACGATCCGGCCTGTAACCTGCGTGTTTATCAGGTTATGGTGGAGTCTTTTGTTGATGGCGACAGCGGTGCAGACTACGGCGTCGGCTATGGTAGTTCGCATCACAAAGGCGACTTACAGGGCATCATTGATAGCCTCGATTACATCGCAAGCTTGAATGTCAACGCCATCTGGCTGACCCCTGTGTTTGATTCGTGTGCAGGAACAGGTACAGACAACAAACTCGATGCGACTGGTTATTTTGCGTGTGATTACTTCAATGTCGATCCGAATTTTGGGACCAATGCACAACTGAAAACGCTGATTGATACAGCGCATGCTAAGGGCTTGTACGTGTTCCTTGACGGCGTTTTCGGTCACACTCATGTCAACACCGTCAAAGCTTCACCAACCGGAAAACTGCCGCAACTCAAAGCGGGTGAAAGCGGTTACCCGGGGCAATTGGTGGTGTACCCGAGCGCGGACAGTGAAGCCTTCTTCCAGGAAGTAGCGACGTACTGGATCAGTCAGTATCACATTGATGGCTGGCGTTTGGACCAAGCATATCAGGTACCGCTGGTAACCTGGCGCAACCTGCGCTCAGCGGTTGAGAGTGCAGCGGCGGCCAACAAAGCAGCTGGCGCGCAGTGGGGTACGCTGGGTTATATGGTCGGTGAAGTGTGGAGTGATGCCAACTCCATTACCGAACAAGCTTATGGCAGTGATGATGCGCCCGCTCTGGCTTCAGCCTTTAACTTCCCGCTGCGCTATGGCCTGGTACAAGCTTTGGCGGTTGAGGAGTCGGGGGCGTCAGCCAACGCACGAGCGCTCGATGCGTCTTGGAATACGCGTAGCCTGTCACCGTATCACGCCATGCCAAACTTGATGTTGGGCAACCACGATTTGGTGCGTTTCGGTGATTTGATTCAACGTGGCAACCTGGGCGATTTCTACGCACGCTATCAGGCAGCCATGACATTCCTGACGGCTTATTCCGGACCCATCACACTCTATTACGGTGAGGAAATTGGCGATGAAGTGGCAGACTTTGCGACAAAAGTGACAGATAACTGCGCCGAGCAAGGGCTGTGTGATGACCATGTCTCACGCTCCAGCGGGAAAGTTGATGGCGTGACTGATGTGGCTCTGACGGCTGAGCAGCAAGCATTTAAAGCCACGGTGTCCGAGCTGATGGCGATACGGGCACAGCATTCGGCATTGTATAACGGTGAGCGTCGGAACCTGTGGATTGACGATAATGTCTATGCGGATCTTAAAGTCAGTGGTGAAGAGCAGATAGTGTTTGCGCTCAACACGTCGACGTCGGCGCAAAGCCTGCCGATTGACATGGGCAAACTCAAGCCAACCACACAACTGCGTGATTTGCTGACGAATGAAGTGATCGCAACGACCGAGACCACGACAACGGTTTCGCTCCCCGCCCTGACCGGACGCTTGTTACTGGTTGAGTAAGTATTCTTTGTATAAAGTGAAAGCCCGCTTCGGCGGGCTTTTTGTTTCTCGAAATGCCCAATCCTCAAAACTGAAGGAATAAACTGGCCTTTCCGCAAAACTTCGGTTATCTATAAAAGCGTTACGTCTCATTTAGTTACTTGCCACTACTGGCAGTTCAAAGCGCTATGAATAAAAGCTGATGGAGCACCATGACTAACATTTTCATCATTGTTGCATTGCTGGTGGTATTTTTCGTTGTGATTCAAAAGTACGTCATCCGTCACGACGATACCAAGGATTACGCCTATAAGCGCAAAGGGCCGGTGCTCAATATGGCCGAAAGCACCTTTTATAACGCATTGAAAACGGCAGTAGGGGAGCACGGTGTCGTACTGACCAAAGTCAGCATGGCGCACGTGGTGACGCCCGCTAAGTTGCAGAACAAAAAGCAGTGGTTTATTGCCAGTAACCGCATTGCACGCAGCTATTTCAATTTTGTGGTGTGTGATGCCCGCACCTTAGAACCACGCGTGGTGGTGGAGCTTGACGATGGCAAGGAACTGAACAAGTCAAAGATTGAACGTGAAAAACTGCTGATGCACGTGTGCAAAACTGCCAACATTCCACTCATCGGCGCCAATATCAAATACAGTTATCAGGTCGGAAAGCTGCGCCGGTTGTTGGCCGCACATATTGATCTGATCGAAACCGATAAAGAAGTTCGCTTTTGTAAGCGTTGTGGCAGCCCGATGGTAATAAAAGTTGCCAGCCAAGGCGAATTTAAAGGCCGCCGCTTTTTTACCTGCAGCCGACAGCCGCACTGTACTTATACAGAAAACTATAACGTGGTGTTTGAACTGGATGATGACAACGAGTCGAATGATATCGAGCCGTTAAACTGATTCGGTTTGCATGGTGTGTTCGCGCTTGTCGGAAATTTGGCATAAACGCACCTGATTACGACCGTTTTTCTTCGCTCGATACAGTTCTACGTCTGCCAGTTTCAACAAATCGCTGAGGTTATCGCCATCCCGGTATTCGCAAATACCGACACTCAAGGTCAGTTGAATGCGTTGATTACGATAGTTGTAGAGGTGCTGCCCAATCACGTAACGCAGGCTCTCGCCGACGCGTTCTGCCTGTTCCAACCCTTGGTCAAACAGAGTGACACAAAACTCTTCTCCGCCGATCCTGAATAAGTTGTTGTCTCCCACGATCTGGCTCAGCAATTGCGTGGTTTCGATCAACACTTTGTCGCCGGTATCGTGGCCGAATTCATCATTAACCTGTTTGAAGTAGTCCAAATCGATGATGAGCAGGCACAGTGAGGAGGCGTCGTCTTTGTTCTTCTCGAAGTGGTTGAAGGCAGAGGTCAGCGATAAGCGGTTGTGTGCTCCGGTTAATGAATCCCGGGACGCCAGATAGGTGAGGGAGTTTTCAATGTTGTGACGGTTGGTCTCATAAATGTGGGAAACCGTCCAAACGCCCACATAACACAGGATCAAATTGACTAACGTCGCTACCGTATCAAACGCGTCGACTTTGGTAGCATTGTGGTAGACGTTAAAAATCTGAATGATCAGCACCACGCCCGTCATCAGTCGTCCATGCGATTGTCCGAGCAAGACATAAAGCAGAATCGGGCAGAATATCGTCCATAGGAATAAACCGTTACCCAGCGGTTGCATGAAACTGCCCACACCGATAATGGTAATGAGGAAGTAGACATAGTACTGAATATGACGATGGGTATGTTTATGAGCGGTCGCCAGTCGATAAATATAACCAGAGTAGAAAGCGAATAAAAACTCCAGTCCTGCCAGCACATAGGCTTCGTTGTAGGAGATGTTGAAGATGGTGAAGAACAGGGCAATCCCAGTCAGGAACAGGCTGAGACCCGCCAGTACTGACGCTCTCAAAGTATGCGAATTGTCAAACAACCTTGCATCCATGTTCTAACGTCTCAATTGCATAGTTCCTAGCCAATAAGGCGCTATACTACCCCTTTAGTTTAAGCAATCAATATTATTTTTGAATACGAATCACAAAAGGAGAGATAGTTCTAATTAGTGCCGGAAAATTAATTGTGATGTAACTCAGTTAATTGTTATGAAATGGGATAAAAAAACAGCAAACTGTCGATGTAAAAGCCAATCGATTCAAAAACAAAGAAATTTGACTTGCGCGTCTGAAAATCTGTCGTTAATATCCTCCCCGTTCTCAGGTAAAGCGTCCGTAGCTCAGCTGGTTAGAGTATCGCCTTGACATGGCGGGGGTCGGTGGTTCGAGTCCACTCGGACGCACCATAAATTCACACAGAACCCGCTTTTTAGCGGGTTTTGTCGTTTCTTAAGCGATTAAAATACGTGGCTTTCCTAGAATGAGTGTCCACATTTGTCTTCAGGTGTGGTTTTAATCGCTCCAACCTAAGTTCCCGACATCCAGATTAAGTTCGGTTCCTTTCTCGCTTCTTACTTTGCCCACCGTCACCAGTCTAACTGACTTATTCGTCAGTGCGACTTCGGATCGACTGTTCGACGTCTGGCTCTTAATTAGCTGATAGGGATTGTAAGGCCGGTAAACCGACAGGTTGCGGATTTGTTGCCCGCGGTATATGGACGATCTGAGCATGAGAAAGGAGGGAATGGCGTTTAAAAACCTGTTTGTAAATGCCAAGGGTAAAGATACCACAGCGCCGGAACTCAAACCTATCGGCCTTATGGAAGCGAAAGACTCGTTCAAAGACGCGAAGAACCAGATCTTGAATGATGTACTGACACAGATTTATTCACTGGGCGAACTGAACGAATTTGTGGGGAATGAGCAGCTTAAATTGAATGAGTATGTGAGCTTGGAGCATGGTAGCTGATCGCTTCAGTGTGATTTTTGTCAGCCAAACAATTCTTTTATTCTTGTTTATTTCATTAACTATCAATAAGTTGTTTGGTTTTTTATTAAGCTGGTTGTATATAAAAACACGCATGCGTACCAATAGAATGTTAGGCTAAACAAGTTTAATCCAGAAGTTATGGGAAAGGAGATCTGATAATGCTTTGGATTGTCATTAAGTACCTTACCACTGCTGCTATCGTTGTGTTGGTTTCTGAAGTTGCAAAAAGAAGTGACAAAATGGGGGCTTTGGTCGCAGCTTTACCGACAGTAACCATATTGGCGTTGGTTTGGATGTACATAGAAGGGCAGGGAAACAGCAAACTTTCAAATCATGCTTTTTATACTTTTTGGTATGTGTTACCAACATTACCAATGTTTTTGCTCTTTCCTTATTTACTGGCTAAATATTCATTTTGGGTCACGTTGCTAATAAGTTGTGTAGTTTCGATTGTTTGCTTCGCAATTACACAAGCAGTAGTGAAGCACTTTGGGATAAGTTTGCTGTAGACAAGTTTAGCCCAACAAATGCCTCAAGACGGATTCGTAACGCTCGACGGTTGTGGTTAGATTTAGCGTTGTGTTTACTTTACTGTGCAATGGTTGAGTACTGTGGTGTGTTGCTCACCACGTAAGCGAGCGTTAGCTTTCTTCGAGGAAATCGGTCTATGGAATTCAAAGAAAAAATCTTTATCAATGCTGTACCTGAAAAAATTTATCCATTTTATTCTAATGTTAATGATTGGGCTGCGTGGGACCCCGATGTTACCTCATCTTCAATAGATGGCGATTTTGTTCAAGGTACAAAAGGTAGGCTCAAACCTATGAAAGGACCGGAAGCAAAAATAGAGTTTACGGAAGTAACTATAAATAAGTCCTTTACAACAATTAGTCGCTTGCCACTTTGCCAAATTAGTTTTGAACATGAACTGCGGGGAAAAGGTAAGCAAACGGAAGTGATTCACGCTGTGAAATTTTCGGGCTTCTTGGCTCCACTGTTCGGCAGGTTAATAGGTAAACAGATGAAAAGAGCCTTACCTGCGACGATGAAAGGGCTTAAACAAGCAGTAGAAAATGGAGGCATACAAAGCGTTCAAGAGTGATTCGTAACGCTTGGCAGTTTAGGTGGAAGTGTAGATCGCGACTTAATTAACGTTGCGTCGTGCGCCAATGAAAAAATGACAGGAGTTAACAATGAATCAGCATGAAAAGATCAATTATGTAGAGTTTGCAGCTAAAGACTTGGAGTCAACGAAAGCGTTTTTTTCAAAGGTTTTTGGCTGGAGCTTTGTTGACTATGGACCTGATTATACCGCATTTTCAAATGAAGGCTTAGACGGTGGCTTTTTTAAGGCTGAGCTTTCTAGTCGGACTGAAAATGGTGGTGCACTTTTAATATTCTACAGTGCGGACATTGAATCTACTTTGGATAAAGTCGCGAACAATGGCGGCCATATTATCCGCCCCATCTTTGAATTTCCCGGTGGTTGTCGTTTCCATTTTGTAGAGCCAAGTGGCAATGAGTTTGCAGTTTGGTCGGAAGCACGTGCATAACAAACGCCTCACGTGGCGTTATACACTTAAAAAGGATGATAATTTTGGAAATCATAAGAAGCCGGGAGTTTAAAGCATCGCGAGCTTGGGGAGCTAAAGAAATAGCGAACATGAATGGCATCACTACGAGCTTACATTGGACAGATCAACCCTATAAATGGCATATCAACGATGGTGAAGAAGTTTTTGTTGTACTAGATGGTGTTGTTGAAATGCTATATCGCATTGATGGACAAGAAAAAACGACAACCTTGCAGGCCGGCGATATTTTCTATGCGTCAATGGGTACTGAGCATGTCGCTCATCCACAAGGTGAAGCAAGAGTTTTAGTCGTTGAAACTGCAGGCAGCGTGTAACAGCGTGGCACATTCCCAACGCTCACACCAGTTTTCGTCACAATGAAGCGCTATAGCTCTATAAATCGACATCATTGATTTGCCTTCTCACGTTTCATTTAGAGCTGGTGAGCAATGAATCAGTTTTTGCAATGCAAACGAAAAAGCTATCTATTTAGTTTGTTGCGTGTATAGTGTGCCTTGCTCATAAAATATGAGCTATTCATGTAACATCAAGTTCAAGTCTCTTCCCTGTATCTTTTCGAATTCTTTCGTCACATACCTGCGATTACTTCCTCTTTATATTCCATCAAATAGCTTAAGTATCCCTATACATTTTTATCGAAGTATTTTTAGGTTCGCACGGCTGAAACTCTCTCATGCCATGCTTGCCTTTCCGTAAACTAAACAAAAGTTAAATTTATTATGGCTAGACGAACCAGCCGACAAATCTATTGGTATCACACCAATCGTAACCAAGAATCCGTACAAGGAAAGAAACAAGAATGTTCAAAATAGAATTTTACCTAAACCACAATGAACTGAGTTGGTCGGAATTTATTCACCAACTGAATAGCGATATTTTGAGACGACACGTTTTTCAAAAGCTGCCTGTTTTCGATAGGAACGTGAGTTTTTCGTACTGCGAGCAATCGAGCTGCGGAGAAATCTTGAACGGCCAAGGTGAAAGCCTGGGTAAGTTCTTCATTCAATAGTGTTCAATATTTCATCGTTGCCTCGCTCCATCCCTTAGTTCGCATCCTCAAAACTGGATCTGCCGTTTCTCAAAACGTCCTGCTGACTACTAACGCTTAGGCACTGGTATCATTAGATTCACGAACGAAATCATGGAAATATTTTTGATACAAAAATTGGTTGTTAGAGAAAATAAATCAAAATATTCCTATCTATTTGAGTACATCCGTGTATAGTACCCGAAGCTCTTAAACGAGAGCTATTTATGAAATGTTTAGTTCAAGTCTCTTCTTAGTTTTCTTTCGAGTTATTTCGTTATATTACTCCTGCAGTAACTTATGCTTCATCTTCCATCAAATAGTCTCGCTTTCGAATCTTTAATTAATAACGAGGTATTTATGTCTAATAAGACTACAGGTTCAGTAAAATGGTTTAACGAAACTAAAGGTTTCGGTTTCATTACTCCAGACAACGGTGGCGCGGACGTGTTCGTACACTTCAATGCTATCGCTTCAGAAGGTTTCAGAACCTTGACTGAAGGCCAAAAAGTAACGTTCAACGTAGAGCAGGGCGCGAAAGGTCCTCAAGCTGCAAACGTTCAAACTGCATAATCTCGCTCCGGAAACACACTGTCTATTCCTTCCTGGATGATAATGTGTGTTTTTGTTGAAGCCATTGGCAGCAATAAGAATAAATTATTATAAAGGTGCGATGTGAATTACACTCTAATTTAAATGAGTGTAACTGAATATCGTATCTTTATTTTTTTGTGCTTAATAAACACTAACAGAGATAATATTAATTTAGCTCGTAAATGTATTAGTTATCGTAATTAATTATTTATTTGAGGTGATATATTTAATGTTATTGACGTTTTGCACTTAGCAATAAGGAACAGTTAATGAGAAAAAGTCGACACGAAAAAGCGCAAAAGAAAGCGTGGAAAGGCGGTTATGAAGCAAAATTCGAGCAAATGGTTGGTGAGTACCATAAAGCTAAGGCTGAGCTCGAAACGATGGAAAAAGGGACACCAGAATACTTGCAACATGAAAAACACTGTAACTCTCTGTTCGCTAGCGCTGAGCGTTTTTTCAAGCAACATCAGTAGCCTAAAAGCAACACCCCCATTATATTTTTCTAAGTGTCACATGTGTGTAGCACTCGTACACTGAATTATCACTTCCTTTTAGGAACGACTATGGTGGTGCCATGGTACTGGCTCTCAATGTCTCCAGTTACACCACCAAAGCCTCCGGTTAACGTTATAGCTGTGTCGTCAACTGAGATGTGTGACTTCATGCATCATCAGAGGACCGAATGGGTACCCGTTTAGGCCAGCAAAACATTCGAGTACCTTTGTCCCGTTTCTACAAGGTAATCACTGAATGTGATAACGACTTGTAGATTGCACATATCAACTTAAGTTTATCAGTATTGCCTTTTTATGGATGATTCAGTACCTGATTGAACCTGAGATAAAATATTGCAGATTTTATCAAATGTAGGTCGAGCCATAATGTCGCGATGTTGACAGTCAAAAGCTAGTGCCTCCAACTCTACTCGAACTTGATCATTTAAATCATCACAACGTTCTGTCAGTTCTTCCAACAAACACCCAAACGCTCTAACTTCCAAACGTTGTAATTTCGCTGATTGATTAGGATCTGTAACATCAAAAAATGATGCAGCACCATAATCACTTAGTAGTGCATCTCCTGATGATGTAATCAGTATATTGTGTGCGTACAAATCACCATGCATCACCCCCTGTTGGTGAAGATGACGTACGGCATTGCGTATTTCGGTGATTGCGATCGCTCGTTTCGGTTTATTCCGATCACCTGATC
>ERZ1673961.38-NODE-38-length-67448-cov-5.700918_pt1 | contig 67448 bp, 55 predicted proteins | sample MGYA00580189_ERZ1673961 | MGnify/ENA primary metagenome ERZ1673961 (study PRJEB41334, sample SAMN05608105) | rock metagenome | biome: terrestrial subsurface; feature: shale formation; material: shale | place: USA: Pennsylvania ... | reverse complement strand
ACGTGAGTACAAGAAAGGCGACGAGATCTCTGCAGTTGTTCTAGCAGTAGACGCAGAGCGTGAGCGTATCTCTCTAGGCGTTAAGCAAATGGAAAATGACCCATTCAATGCTTACGTTGCAGACAACAAGAAAGGCGTTCTGGTTAACGGTACTGTAACTGCAGTTGACGCTAAAGGCGCAACTATCGAGCTAGAAGACGGCGTTGAAGGTTACATCCGCGCTTCTGAAGTTTCTCGTGACCGCGTAGAAGACGCGACTCTGATCCTGAGCGTTGGCGACAAAGTTGAAGCGAAATTTACTGGCGTTGACCGTAAGAACCGCGTAATCAACCTGTCTATCAAAGCGAAAGACGAAGCTGAAGAGCAAGAAGCAATGGCATCTATCAACAAGCAAGATGACGCTGCATTCGGTAACGCAATGGCAGACGCTTTCAAAGCTGCTAAAGGCGAATAATTCCGTATCGCTAAATAAAAAGGAGCCGTAAGGCTCCTTTTTTTATCTTTCGTTAAACACTTCTCTTATCCTTCCTCTGGCTTGTGATTTCGAACTGCCAAATAAAATAAATCTTTTGAGTGCAAAAAAGATTTAGCGAAGCTGTAGATTTTTTCTACAATATTAAGCAAGTGTTTGTTGGAATTGATATTACTGACTATAATCAGGATAAAAACTCGATGAGGGAAACTATGACTAAGTCTGAATTGATTGAAAGACTCTGTGCTGAGCAAACACACCTGTCTGCAAAAGAGATCGAAGACGCAGTAAAAGATATTCTTGAGCACATGGCGAATACTTTAGAGGCAGGAGAGCGTATCGAAATTCGTGGTTTCGGCAGTTTCTCCCTACACTATCGCGAGCCTAGAGTAGGGCGTAACCCTAAAACTGGTGAAAAAGTGGAGTTGGAAGGTAAATACGTTCCACACTTCAAACCAGGTAAAGAACTTCGTGAACGTGTAAACGAAAACATTTGATTTACGTAAAGATTCTTGTATAAAGCGGCATACTGTTTCAGTGTGCCGCTTTTTTGCGGGCGCAAACTCGAATAGCCATGGTTTGTCGCGCTGTTTTCCTGCATAATCAGGAAGCCAATTCGTGAATAGGTAATGGATTATGAAAATAATAAAAATCGTTGTGTTACTTGCTCTCTTCCTGATCGCATTGGCGTTAGGGTCTCAAAATCAGGAGATCGTAACGTTCAACTATCTGCTGGCTCAGGGCGAATTCCATCTATCGACGCTACTCGGGTCGGTTTTTGTGGTAGGTTTTCTCATCGCCTGGATCATTTTTGGAAGCATGCATCTAAAATCGCAACTTGAAATCCGTAAGTTGAACAGAAAGCTGAAAAAACAAACCTCATCCCATTCTGTTTCAGAACAAAAAGCGAATATCGGATAAGGCTGTTTTTAGATGTTAGAAATTCTCTTCTTGTTATTGCCAATCGCCGCCGCATACGGGTGGTATATGGGTAATCGTAGTGCCCAGCAAGACAAGCAGAAGCATTCCCATCAAATCTCCCGTCAGTACGTAACGGGGCTGAACTTGCTATTGTCTGATCAATCGGACAAAGCGGTTGATCACTTTATCGAACTATTACAAGTGGATAACGAGACCATCGATACCCACTTGGCGCTGGGTAATCTTTTCCGTTCCCGAGGCGAAGTTGACCGCGCTATTCGTATTCACCAGAACCTTATCTCTCGTTCAGGCCTGACCATTGACCAGAAGAACCTTGCGCTGCAACAGCTGGCGAAAGATTATATGGTTTCGGGTTTTCTCGACCGCGCCGAACGCATATTTGAGCAGCTTGTCGACGAACCAGAACATCGTGAGTCAGCTCTGCAACAATTGACTGCTATCTACCAACAAACACGTGAATGGCACAAGGCGATCGATTGTGCACAGGCATTAGTTAAGATGGGCCGCAAACGCGTGAAAACGAGTATTGCCCATTTCTGGTGTGAACTAGCGATGCAAGAGAAAGCCGACGGTCATGATAGCAAAGCGATTCAACTATTTAAGAAAGCGCTTCAAGAAGACCCCAAATGTGTTCGTGCCAGCATCTCGCTCGGCAAGTTGTATCTGGAAAATGAAGATTATCGCAAGACCATCCAATATATGGAGATGGTCTTAGAACAGGATATTGATTTTATTGGTGAGGTATTGCCAACACTGGCAGAGTGTTACCACCATTTGGGTCAAGAGCAAGAACTTGTGCAGTTCCTGCGTCAGTGTATCTCTAACAAGGCCGGGGTATCGGCTGAATTGATGCTGGCTCAGATGGTTGCTCAACATGATGGTGTTGCCTCGGCTCAAGAACTGCTGACCCGTCAGCTGGTCAAAAATCCAACCATGAAAGGCTTCTATCGTCTGATTGATTACCATATTGCTGAAGCGGAAGAGGGCCGAGCGAAAGAGAGCTTGTCAACACTTCAGAAACTGGTTGGTGAGCAAATGAAAGTCAAACCACATTATCGCTGCCGCCGATGTGGTTTTTCGACCCATTCCCTTTACTGGCACTGTCCATCGTGTAAAGGGTGGGGCTCGATCAAGCCGATTCGCGGCTTAGATGGCGAATAATAGTAGAAATTGGCTAGACGCCGATTAAATAAGATATGCAGCTGGATAGGCTGCATTTTTTTAGGCTCAACGCGTATCTTAGGAGTAGAAATGAACGACCAAAAAGTGATCGTTGCACTGGATTATGACAATCAGGCGGATGCGCTGGCATTTGTCGATAGAATCGACCCAGCGAGTTGTCGATTGAAAGTCGGTAAAGAGATGTTTACGTTGTTTGGTCCTGAATTTGTACGTGAGCTGCACAAACGCGGTTTCTCAGTCTTCTTAGACCTCAAGTTTCATGATATTCCCAATACCTGCTCAAAAGCAGTGAGAGCCGCGGCTGAACTTGGTGTGTGGATGGTTAACGTCCATGCCAGCGGTGGCGAACGCATGATGACGGCGTCACGCGAGATCCTTGAACCATATGGTAAAGACCGTCCATGGTTGATCGGCGTGACCGTATTGACCAGCATGGAGCAAAGTGACCTGGCAGGCATCGGTTTGGATGTGGAACCGCAACAGCAAGTCATGCGTTTAGCAACACTGACTAAAAACTCCGGTTTGGATGGTGTTGTCTGCTCGGCACAAGAAGCGAGCATGCTGAAATCGAGCCTTGGTCAGGAGTTTAAGCTGGTAACACCGGGCATTCGCCCGGCTGGCTCGGAAGTGGGCGATCAACGCCGTATTATGACGCCATACGAAGCGGTTCAGGCAGGTTCAGATTACCTCGTGATTGGTCGTCCGATTACGCAAGCTGCTGAGCCTGCAAAAGTGCTTGCTGCGATCAATGCGTCTCTGGTTTGAGGTCATAATTGAATGGAAAAGGTCAGCTTAAGCTGACCTTTTTTATAGGTGATTTGCTGGAACACCGCTGTGAAATTTGAAGTCGTCATCGGGGGACGATATCAATTCAGCTTCCACGTGGCCAAAGTAGGCAATACGCTCGCTGATGTCCTGTCCGGCAATTTGCTCGGCCAGTGTCAGATAGTCTTGATAATGGCGTGCTTCAGAACGTAGCAGTGAGACATAAAATTTAGCGATGTCTTCATCAAGATGCGGTGCAAGGCGAGCAAATCGCTCACAGGAGCGCGCTTCAATGTAAGCGCCGATGATCAGCTTATCGATGAGTGTTTGTGGTTCATGAGTTTTCATGTGAGCCAACAGACCTTTCGCATAGCGGCTGGCCGGAGTCGACTCGTAAGCAATGCCGCGGCTTTCCATCACTTCCAGAACTTGATAGAAATGGTGTAACTCTTCTTTGATCAGTAATACCATCTTATCAATTAAATCCTGACTGTAAGGTGAGGTTGATTTGGCCATGATTGCTTTGGAAATCTGACTTTTGCCTTTTAACGTTTCCATCGAACCGATGTTGCGATACGCAAAATCTTCGTATGGTTTGAACCAGTCCAGCAGAGAGTGTTGACTTTCATGGTCAACAGCATACTTGCGAATGAGATACATCGCTGACTGGCCGGCTTTGAGCTCACACATCAAGTGGTCGAGCAAAATTGTTGGCAGATTCTCTGGCTTGCGGGCTTCTTCAATCCAGGCATTAGGAGTTTGGCAATGGAGGAACTGATTAATTGGTTCCAGAAGTTGTTGAATTGCAGGCGTATTGGTCATGTCGTTAACAATAAAAAAGGTCGCTCAAGCGACCTTTGTTTAATTCAATCGGTACTCGTTGGGCGAGTATATTACCATTTTTTCTTTTCACCAAAGAGAGCTTCCATATCACTATTACGCTCGTTCTCTTCGATTTGTTGTAACTCAGCGGCACTTTTAGACTGGCGGCGCTGTTGCAGTTCATCAAACATAGACTGAAGCTTCTCGCGTGCCTGGTTTGAATAGCTGTCATTTTTCGTGCTCAGCACTTCCAGGCCTTTGCGCAGCAGTTGTACCGCAGTGCCAGGTTGACCACGCACAATCGCATCATTAGAACGTTTAATCACGTTTTCGATGTTGATACGAATCTGAATCGTCTCTAAGCGTGCATTCTCTGTAACATACGCTTGTGTATCAAAACGACCTTTATTGTGCTCGCTACGAATAGTATCACGCAGGCGTTTAACCAGTTTTAGCATCATGATCGCTTGTTTATCGCTACTTGGTACTTTGAAACTGGTGCTCTCATTACCCGGATGGTTATCTTGCAGGTTTTTGATTTGCGCGTTCATGTTTTCAATGCGCTGCTGTAGCTGTTTATTCTTTGGATCCAGCTCATACATGTTCTGTAAAGCGTCCAGAATGCGATTATTGAGGCAGACCAACAGATCTTTGCTAAATGGCATGTGATGAGCATTGCCAATCAGATCTTCTGTTGCGTCGATAATAGCTAGGTAACGCGAGGATTCCTGTTTCTTCGCGGTTTCTACTTTGACTTTGTACTGAAGCATGATGTTATAGCCCAGAACTAAAACCAGCAAAATGGCAATCAGAGCAATAATTAAACCGATATTCATATAATCCGTGTCTTCATTTTCAAAGGCCTAATGATAAAGGATACACTATCCTAACTTTCCACTACACCTACAATTTTATTAATTTGATTATTCCCGTTTTGCCAATAAAAAACTGCAATAGAATGTTGAGATTGGGTCGTCTGTGGCAAAAATTTGTTCAATTACGCAAAACGATGGGTCATTTCAAAAACAATTTATTGGTTGTGCTTTGAATTATGTTCTCAAAGCGTTATAACTAATAATTATAAAATATAAACTCGTGATGTAGCACTCCGCAAGGAAATACAGGTCAATTATGAAGTTGCAGCAGCTTAGATACATCGTTGAAGTGGTGAACCACAACTTAAATGTTTCTGCTACCGCCGAAAGTCTTTACACCTCCCAACCTGGTATTAGTAAGCAGGTTCGTTTACTGGAAGATGAGCTGGGAATTCAGATATTTGAGCGCAGTGGTAAACATCTCACTCAGGTCACTCAAGCTGGTGAAGACATAGTACGGATTGCGACGGAAATTTTGTCACGGGTTGAGAGTATCAAATCTGTGGCGGGGGAACACACGCATCCTGAGATGGGGACGCTGAACATCTCCACCACCCACACTCAGGCTCGATATGCATTGCCTGAGGTCATTAAGGGTTTTACGGCCCGTTATCCGAAAGTGTCACTACACATGCACCAAGGAACTCCGGCGCAAATGTCGGAAGCGATCGCCAAAGGTTCGGCCAGTTTTGCTATTGCGACAGAAGCTCTGCATTTGTACCAAGACGCGATTATGTTGCCTTGTTATCACTGGAACCGTTCAATTGTGGTACCTAAGGATCACCCGTTGGCCAAGAAAGAACACGTAAGTGTGGAAGATCTGGCGCCGTACCCGTTGGTCACGTACGTATTTGGTTTTACCGGGCGTTCTGAGTTAGATAGCGCCTTTAATCGCGTAGGGCTCTCGCCTCGAGTCGTGTTTACCGCAACTGACGCGGATGTGATTAAAACTTATGTACGCATGGGAATTGGTGTCGGTGTGATTGCGAGTATGGCGATGGATGTTAATCAGGACAAAGATTTAGTAGCGATTAATGCCAGCCACATCTTTGGTGCCAGTACGACCAGTATTGGTTTTCGTCGTGGGACTTTCCTTCGTTCGTATATGTATGATTTTATGGAACGTTTTGCTCCGCACTTGACGCGCCCTGTAGTTGAACAAGCGATATCGCTAAAATCCAATCATGAAATTGAAGAAATGTTCCGCGACATTGAGCTACCTGTGCGCTGAGACAAATCATTGACCTTCAATGCCTTCCTCCTACAATAGCGCTTCAAACAGGGGACAGGCATGCGTGAACTTTTTCTACATCTCGATCAATTTTTGACTCAAACTCAGCCTCTTTGGCGGTTTGAGTCTTTTCATCTTAGTGCCCAACCCCATGCCCCCTGGACTGATAGCCATCCGGATCTGCAACGTTGGCTGATGTCGCTTTCTGAACACCAAATTGAGCAGTTTAAGGCATCACCTGCCACTCTTCTTCCCCAGATCGGTAAATTTATTGAAGGGTTGGAGAATATTCACCGTTCGTTGCAACTACCATCAGCGTCTTGCCAAGCAATAGATACAGCAGCAATAGAAACGGGTATTCCAGGTCGAAAGCTGGAGCAGATCCGTCTAATTGGTGGAGCAGCGATAACTTGCCACCAAGCCCAAGAATGGCTGGAATGGTGCTCTGGGAAAGGTTATCTGGGGCGTGTTTTGGCCAGTGCGACTGGGCAAAAGGTTACCAGTTTTGAGTTCCAACATACGCTGTGTGAATCTGGTCAGTCGGATGCGGATGCTCTGGGGTTAACGATGCAGTTTGTTCAGGGCGATGCATTTGATGAACGGAGTCGATGCTGCTTTTCGTCGGTTCAACATGCGATTGCGTTACATGCATGCGGTGATCTGCATGTCCGTTTGATGCAATACGCGACGGATGCGTCGTTACAGGCCATAAGCTTTTCGCCATGCTGTTATCATCTGGTGCAATCTGATCGCTATCAGTGCTTGTCGCAGCCTGCTCTGGCGTCTGCTTTGAGTTTGACTCGTCAGGAACTGCGCATTCCCCTACAGGAAACGGTAACGGGGGGAGAACGTGTACGGCGTCATCGCTTTGCAGAGATGAGTTATCGATTAGGTTTTGATGAATTGTTGAGGGCCGAATTGGGACTGATGGAATATCTGCCCATACCCAGTATTAAAAAGTCCCAATTGAGCGAGGGGTTCGTTGCATTTTGCCAATGGGCGGCTCAGCAGAAAGGGATTGAGTTGCCGGATGTGGACTATGCGCACTTTCAGCATTGCGGTGAGCTGCGATTCTGGACCATGGAGAGATTGAGTCTGGTGCAGTCAGGCTTTCGCCGATTACTAGAGCTGTGGTTGGTGTTGGATAAGGCGATGTATTTGGAAGAGCGTGGCTACCAGGTGACGTTGTCAGAGTTTTGCAAGCGGGATGTGACGCCCAGAAACATTCTGGTTCACGCCTGCAAACAATGATAACCGGGCATTAGCCCGGCTATTGCAAGCGGTCTGGGTTAATTGAACATGGCGATGGCTTCGCCCGGTGCAACGTATGCCAAATCGAAGTTGTCAGCGACCTCTTTACAGGTCACATGGCCGTGAATGACATTCAGTCCTTTCATAAAGCCAGGATCTGATGTTAGTGCAGCCTGATAGCCTCTATTCGCCAATTTAACAATGTAAGGCAGGGTTGCATTGTTGAGCGCAAAGGTTGAAGTACGAGCCACAGCGCCAGGCATGTTCGCCACGCAGTAGTGCACGACGTCATCCACAATATAAGTCGGATTGGCATGTGTGGTGGCGTGCGAGGTTTCAAAGCAACCTCCTTGGTCAATCGCCACATCCACAACGGCAGAACCTGGTTTCATGCGACGAATATGGTCTTTGGTCACCAGTTTCGGCGCGGCAGCACCCGGAATAAGAACGGCGCCAATCACCAAATCTGCATCCAGTACATATTTTTCAATCGCATCTTCTGTGGAGTAAACGACTTTTGCACGGCCTTGAAACTCCTCATCGAGTTTACGTAGCGTATCGACATTACGGTCAAGAATGGTGACATCAGTACGTAAGCCAATCGCCATGCGTGCGGCATTTGCGCCGACGACGCCGCCGCCAATAACGACGACTTTGGCTGGTGCTACTCCCGGTACTCCACCCAGCAGCAGCCCGCTGCCACCGTGTGATTTTTCCAGCGTAAGTGCACCTGCTTGAATAGACATACGACCAGCAACTTCAGACATTGGTGCTAATAGTGGCAAGCGACCCATATTATCTGTTACAGTCTCATAGGCTATGCAGACAGCTTTGCTCTTGATTAGCTCTTCAGTTTGTGGAAAATCTGGAGCGAGGTGCAAATACGTAAATAAAATTTGTCCCTCTCGGAGCATAGCTCGTTCGACAGCTTGAGGTTCCTTAACCTTTACAATCATGTCTGCTTTCGCAAATACGTCTGCAGCAGTAGGAAGAATGGATGCGCCTACAGCGATGTAATCATCGTCTGAAAAGCCGATACCGGCACCGGCATTTGTTTCAACAAAGACTTGGTGGCCATGTGAGGCAAGCTCTCTCACGCTTGCTGGAATCATACCCACACGGTATTCGTGGTTTTTGATTTCCTTTGGTACGCCAATGATCATCCTGACTCCTTATATTTATGTGGTTGTATTGACTATTGTAGGGTTTTTGTATCGAATTTATGGCTAGTATAGTTAGTACAATATGATATTTGATACTGAATATTAAAAAGTTGTAGTATATTTTTTTGCAAGGAAGTAATAAGGTGGAATAAAAAATGGCAGACAACTATAAAAGGCCGTCCAAGGATTTAGACCGTATCGACCGCAACATTTTGAATGAGTTGCAGAAAGACGGTCGTATTTCGAATGTTGAATTGTCTAAGCGTGTGGGTCTTTCTCCAACTCCATGTTTGGAACGTGTTCGTCGATTAGAGCGTCAGGGCTACATTACGGGTTACACAGCGTTGTTGAATCCGCAGTATCTTGACGCTTCGCTTTTGGTGTTTGTAGAGATCACGCTAAACCGTGGTGCTCCGGATGTATTTGAACAGTTTAATACAGCGGTTCAAAAGCTGGATGATATTCAGGAATGTCATCTGGTATCTGGTGACTTCGACTATCTGCTCAAAACACGTGTATCTGATATGGGTGCATACCGTAAGCTGCTAGGGGATACTTTGTTGCGCTTACCGGGTGTAAACGACACTCGTACTTACGTGGTGATGGAAGAAGTGAAGCAGACTAACCAATTGGTCATCAAGACTCGTTAATTAGAATTCGTCGGAATAGTGGTACTTCTTTCCACATTCTGACTTTCGCTAATTGGGTTTTTGACCTTGATATGGTTAAATCTTCGAACAAACCGAGCGGCTTTTGCCGCTCGGACTGTTTTCACCCTACCAATGTGCGTATAGTGATATCCCCATTGGCCATAATCATATTCAAGTTGGTTTATGTTCAAAGAGAACAACAATAAAGTCGAAACCATTATCAAAACGAGTGAAGAGCCTCAGTCTTCTCGTTTAAGTGGTGTACAACGTCTTCGCGAGTGCGGGCTGATTCTGGCTGTACTGGCATCCATTCTTTTAGCGGTCGCTCTGCTGACTTTCAATCCTGCTGATCCATCCTGGTCGCAAACGGCGTGGGGATCTGATATTCAGAATGCAGGTGGCATTGTTGGTGCATGGGTCGCCGATACTCTGTTTTTTGTCTTTGGCTCGCTTGCCTATCCGCTGCCTGTCATTCTGACGGTAATTTCCTGGATTTTGCTGCGCAATCGTGACGAAGATGAATCCATTGATCTCATGCTCTGGGGAACACGCCTTCTGGGCTTAGTGGTATTATTGCTGACCAGCTGTGGCTTAGCCGACATCAACTTTGATGATATCTGGTATTTCTCTTCCGGTGGTGTTGTCGGTGATGTGCTCACCAGCCTCGCCTTACCAACCCTAAACGTGTTGGGAACAACCCTGGCACTGCTGTTTCTTTGGGGAGCCGGATTTACCCTGCTGACGGGGATCTCTTGGCTGAATATCGTAGAGAGATTGGGTGAATCCAGTATTCGTGGTTTCCACTGGCTGATCAATCGACTGCGCGGTGAGAAAGAAGAGATTGTTGCACCGCAACTGGTGACTCCTATGGTTACTGAGCTTGTGACCAACTCATTAGCGCAACAAACTGCACGTGCAGAAGCGCCAACAATGTCGTTTGAAGAGCCTGTCCGTGAAGCGGACACGCTACCCGCATCAGAAGAACGACGCTTTAACATTCACATGCCTGAACGCAAGGAGACGGTGGCTCAACCTCAGCCAAATAAAGCACCCGAGGTAACACCGACATCCTCTCCGTTGTACAGCTTTGAAGAAGACGAAGAAACCTTAGAAAGTTCACGCAGTCGCCAATTGGGCGCCACGATTGAAGAGCTGGAAATGGTAGCCCGCGAAGAAGATGATTTCGCCGATGATACGCTACCATGGGATGAAGCAGCGCCGCAGATTGAGAATGCGTCTATCAGTGATCCCACTTTTGCCGTTTCAGAACCCGTTCAACCGCAGGTGGATCCGATTGCCTTTAGTCATACGATTGATGATGTTGAAGAGGATCACGTTCATATTGAGCCGACTATTTCCAACTTTGACATCCTGGATGACGACGACAGCGACGAACCGAGCGTCTCGAATAACGTGATAACAGACGAAGTGGATGATGAGCTTCAATACATTGATGACGAATTCAACGAGGACGACGATCAGGATGTGAAAGCATTCCAGAGCTTAGTCTCTGAGGCTCAGGCAAATATAGCGGCCAAACAGAATCCGTTCTTGATTCAAAAAGATGCGAATCTGCCTAAACCGACGGAGCCGATGCCGACGTTGGAGCTGTTGTATCATCCAGAGAAACGTGAAAACTTTATCGATCGTGAAGCGCTGGAAGAGATTGCACGTTTGGTTGAATCGAAACTGGCCGATTACAAAATTCAGGCGCAGGTCGTGGATATATTCCCAGGACCAGTGATTACCCGTTTTGAGCTGGATTTGGCTCCTGGCGTGAAAGTTAGCCGTATTTCCAGCTTGTCGATGGATCTTGCCCGTTCACTGTCAGCGATGGCGGTACGTGTGGTTGAGGTGATCCCGGGTAAGCCTTATGTGGGGCTGGAACTGCCAAATATGAGCCGTCAGACGGTTTATCTGTCGGATGTCATCAGCAGTCCGCAGTTCAAAGAGTCTAAATCACCGACAACCATCGTATTGGGCCAGGATATCGCAGGTGATGCCGTGGTCGCCGATCTGTCGAAAATGCCGCACGTGCTGGTGGCTGGTACCACGGGTTCCGGTAAGTCCGTGGGTGTGAACGTCATGATTCTGAGTATGCTGTACAAGTCGACTCCGGAGGATGTTCGTTTCATCATGATTGACCCGAAAATGCTGGAACTGTCCGTTTATGAAGGGATCCCTCATCTGCTGTCTGAAGTGGTAACCGACATGAAAGATGCCTCCAATGCTCTTCGTTGGTGTGTGGGAGAAATGGAACGTCGCTACAAACTGATGTCAGTGTTGGGCGTGCGGAACATTAAAGGCTTCAACGATAAGTTGAAAATGGCAGCGGAAGCTGGTCACCCGATTCACGATCCGTTATGGCAGGAAGGGGACAGTATGGATCCTGAACCACCGCTGTTGGAAAAACTGCCTTACATCGTAGTCGTGGTGGATGAATTTGCCGACCTGATGATGGTGGTTGGTAAGAAAGTGGAAGAGCTGATTGCGCGTCTGGCCCAAAAGGCGCGCGCCGCGGGGATTCACCTGATTCTGGCGACTCAGCGTCCGTCAGTCGATGTAATCACCGGCTTAATCAAAGCCAACATCCCAACTCGCGTGGCGTTTACGGTTTCAACCAAAACGGACTCACGAACCATTCTCGACCAAGGTGGCGCAGAATCATTGTTGGGTATGGGTGACATGCTTTATCTACCGCCAGGTTCAAGCCATACGATTCGCGTGCATGGTGCGTTTGCTTCCGATGATGACGTGCATGCTGTTGTGAACAACTGGAAAGCGCGTGGTAAGCCAAACTACATCAGCGAGATCACTAACGGTGATCAAGGGCCTGATGCTCTACTGCCGGGTGAGAAGATGGAAAGCGATGAAGAAATGGATCCGCTGTTTGATCAAGTAGTCGAACACGTCGTAGAAACCCGCCGAGGCTCTGTGTCCGGTGTTCAGCGCCGTTTTAAGATTGGTTACAACCGAGCAGCACGAATTGTCGAACAGCTTGAAGCACAGGGTATAGTCAGTGCTCCAGGGCACAACGGGAACCGAGAAGTATTGGCCCCCGCTCCCGTGCGAGACTAAACGACAAATGAAAAAGGCGCCAAAAGGGCGCCTTTTTTATAGCCAAAATATCAACGTTTTGACTTAGCAAACTGAGCTAAAATGATCACTGCCAGAGCAACGAGATTTACAGCAAAGATAATGACCAGCCATTGGGGCATGGAGAGAGACAGGAATTGCCAAACGACTTTACTGCAGTCGCCGTAAGCTTCGAACATCCATGGGAACCATTGATTCAACGGTGCCCAACTTGGCAACATAACAAACAGGTCACAAGTCGCAAACGGTGAAGGGTTAAATTGGTAATCCACATGTTGCATTGCCAGAGTCAACCCCTTGTAAGCACTGCCACCCCAAGCGATCAGCCCAATCCAGCGAAATAGAGGGTTTTGGGGAGCGATAAGACCGATCACCGCTGCACCGCCAATTCCCAGCATCGCGATACGTTCATAAATACACATCACGCATGGAGCAAGCATCATGACGTGCTGAAAAAATAATGCGCAGGCTTCAAAGAAAATGATGAAGGCGAATAGTAGTCCCCAGGATAGACGAGACTGTGAAAAAGATTTCAAGCCGGATAAAAAGTTCACGTAACAGTCCTTACTTGTTCAAATAAAAAAAGCTCTGATAACTCAGAGCTTTTTATCTCGGAATAGTTTCCTATTCAATACATTTTTAGTGACCGCTCGACACAACGCTCTCCATTGTTGGAACGCTGTGATGACTAATCCAGCCCATGTCGTAGAAATAGCTGGTCATAGGATCGACGAAGAAAATGATGCCGACTAAACCCACCAGCGTCAGCACTACAGTGTACGGTAGAGCCATCACTACCATGCGTCCATAGGAGAGACGAATCAGTGGAGCCAGAGCCGATGTCAGCAGGAATAGGAAAGCAGCTTGGCCGTTCGGTGTCGCGACTGAAGGCAGGTTTGTCCCGGTGTTAATGGCCACAGCAAGCAAGTCAAATTGGTCACGAGTGATGATACCTTCCATCATGGCGGTTTTCACTTCGTTGATATACACCGTGCCTACGAATACGTTGTCTGACACCATAGACAACAGGCCGTTCGCGACATAGAACAGAGCCAACTGAGTTTCGTTGTCTTCGATGTGCAGAACGGCATCGATGATAGGTTTGAACAGCTCCTGATCAATAATGACTGCAACGATGGAGAAGAACACAGCCAAAAGAGCGGTAAACGGCAGCGCCTCTTCAAACGCTTTCCCCAGTGAATGCTCTTCAATCACACCCGTAAAGGCCGTCGCGAGAATGATAACTGAGAGACCAATCAGACCCACGGCCGCCAAGTGCAATGCTAATCCAGCAATCAGCCAGACTGCGATAGCGCCCTGAATCCAGAGTTTTGCCACATCTTGGTTGGTACGGGTCTTACGTTCTTCAGTATCAAAATCGATAAGAATCTGGCGCACATTCGGTGGCAGCTCTGAGCCGTATCCGAATACTTTCAGTTTCTCAACCAGAACACAGGTCAGAATACCGCAGAGGAAGACAGGTAGTGTTACTGGTGACATACGCACCAAGAATTCCCCAAAGAACCAGCCCGCCTGATCGGCAATGATCAGGTTTTGTGGTTCGCCTACCATCGTGGTCACGCCGCCTAAGGCTGTACCGACACCAGCATGCATCAGCAGCGACCGCAGGAACGAACGGTAGTTTTCTAAGTCATCGCGTGTCAGCTCTGGAATGTGTTCATCTTGAGTGTGGTCATGGGCTGAATGGAATGACTGCCCCGAAGCCACTTTGTGGTAAATCGAATAGAAACCGACAGCAACACTGATAATGACCGCGATCACGGTTAACGCATCCAGGAACGCAGACAAAAATGCCGCCGCGACGCAGAATGCGACGGAAAGCAGAGGCTTCGAGCGAATGCCAAGTAAAATTTTGGTAAAAATGTACAGCAGCAAATGCTTCATGAAGTAAATGCCAGCCACCATAAATACCAAAAGTAATAATACTTCGATATTTGCGACTAATTCATGTTTTACCTGTGCTGGGCTGGTCATGCCAATTGCGATAGCTTCAATAGCTAATAATCCACCAGGTTGTAACGGATAGCATTTCAATGCCATAGCCAGAGTGAAAATAAATTCAATGACTAATAGCCAGCCCGCAACAAACGGATTAATTAAAAAGAAAACAATTGGGTTGATAATAAGGAAGGCAATAATGGCAACTTTGTACCAATCTGGCGCTTTACCTAAGAAGTTTTTGATAAATGCGCTTCCAAGCGACATCGGCATGGTGATCACTCTCACTTTAGTGATGAATAGACTTAAGTTATGTGCCTGTTTTTGAATCAATTCAATATAATCAGACGTAAGTCTATACAAATTTCTTTTTTAACAATGGCTTAGTAAATCAATAAGTGGAAGCTATCCGACCGACTTACTAAGTCACTCCCTGAGGAAAATAAGCACTCTGTACTTTGAACGCCACAATACAGTGAGACGTAATTTAGTCAATATCAAACCATCTGTTGATAAATGGCTCACTGCACTTTCGTAGAGAAACGCGATCAAAGTGGCGCTAGCATAGCACAAAAGTTATAAAAATTTCATTCAGAAGGGGAGGATGTCAGCAGATTGGAGTAAATATAAGTTTAGTGTTGAAAAATACCTCTTATTGGTAAGTTAATTTTGAAGAATATAAAAATAATAATGTGAGCAATATCTCTTTAAATGGAAATTGATGGTCTAAGAAAGGTTAATTAAGAAATATTTTGAAACACATTGAAACGTTTATTTCACAATAAAATTTCTGAATAACAAAAAGATAGAACAAAAATAGAGCTATAACTCTAACTGAGTGGTTGTTACCAGTTTCCCAATGGTTTGTTTCCGCTGGATGAAAACTAGTGGTATGATGAGTGCCATTCGACCCAAAAAATAGAAAACTGGAAAAGTACTTAATGGTCATCAAGGCAAAAAGCCCAGCAGGTTTTGCAGAGAAATACATTATTGAAAGCATTTGGAATGGTCGATTCCCACCGGGTTCCATTCTGCCTGCCGAGCGAGAGCTCTCCGAACTGATTGGTGTAACACGTACAACGCTTCGCGAAGTTTTACAGCGTTTAGCTCGTGATGGATGGTTAACCATTCAACATGGTAAGCCAACCAAAGTGAACCAGTTTATGGAAACCTCCGGTTTACATATTTTGGATACTCTAATGACGCTGGATGCAGAAAACGCAACCAGTATCGTCGAGGATCTTCTGGCCGCGCGTACCAACATCAGTCCTATCTTTATGCGTTATGCGTTTAAGGTAAACAAAGAAAGCAGTGAGCGCACCATATCCAATGTGATTGATTCGTGTGAGTCGTTGTTGAACGCTGAGTCGTGGGACGCATTTATCGCCTCTTCCCCTTATGCAGAGAAAATTCTGCAGCAGGTGAAAGATGATGGTGAGAAAGATGAAGCGAAACGTCAGGAGCTGTTACTGGCGAAAACGTTTAATTTCTACGATTACATGTTGTTCCAACGTCTTGCGTTCCATTCGGGCAACCAGATTTACGGTCTGATCTTTAATGGTCTGAGAAAGCTGTATGATCGCGTTGGTAGCTACTACTTCTCGAACCCGGAAGCACGCCAATTGGCGATGAAATTCTATCGTGAATTGTTGGATGTATGTTCAACTGGCGATCGTGAACAGTTGCCGGGGATTATTCGTCAGTACGGTATTGCGAGTGCGCATATCTGGAACCAGATGAAGACCACGCTGCCATCGAACTTTACAGAAGATGACTGCTAAGCGAGCCATCACTGATTAAATAAAAAAGCCCGCTCAGCGGGCTTTTTTAATGGATTAGATTTCTTCGCTACCACCTGCAGCGGCAAACCAGTTTTTAAGATGAGTTTTCAAGTCTTTGAGCTCATCCGGACCGATGAGCGCTAAACCGAGATCCTCGGCACGAGTAATGTCGTTGTGACGCAACGGACGGAAGCTCACCAGCATGGCACGGGCTTGTAACCCACCCAATAAGTCACGCAATGACTCCAGTTTATACAGCGTATCATCGCCGTCGTCGCGCATGCCTTTAGTTTTACATTCAATGATGTGAAGCTTATTGTTCACCACCGTAGCAACATCCAGCTCGTTGCGCACTTCACGATCGCCCAGTTGGCGATAAACCTGCACGTTAAGCGAGCGGTCTTGAATGGTTGGCATATCGTCCTGGATCTGACGAACGGTGCTGTGAACCAAGGTTTCTAACCATTCGCCGTTTGAGAAGCGTCGCGCGTCTTCATTAGCGAACGTGAGAATCCCTTTGTCGTAAGTGGCGATGTCAGCTTCCACTAAATCACTCAGGAGTAGATTCAGTTCTCGGTAGCCTTGCTGTTTGTCGGACAGCTCAACATCCAGGCGCTGCTCTTTACGACAAGTGGTTGCCAGATAGTTCAGTGTCGCCAGACCAGGGCCCAACTCCAGAGCGTTGCTTGCCCAGCGTTCGCCCAATTCGTAAAGCTTTTGATCCAGTTGCGGTGGCAGATTTTGCTCACTGAACTCGCCACGTGCGCCGAAAATGGTCAGATAATCGGAAATGGTGATGCGGTCCTGAACCTGAGTATCTTTATTGCCATCCGGATACAACCAGCACAGGCGATCACTGTTCGGCTCAACGACAAAAATCGGCCAGTGATATGTGCGGAATACTTCATAGACCGACAGCAAACGGTGGCGCAGACCGCAGCTGGCGTTTAGTTTGACGTCGAGATTGCGTTGTTTGAGATCTTCAGCCAGTTCGCGAATCGAGGTTTTGATGTCGGCGATGTTTGAACCCGCAGGAATCTCGAAAAACTCAGAAGTGATATCACGCTGATTGAGGACCGTATGCAAACGAACATACATTGATTCTTGTGAACGGTCACCGATAAACACAATGTGTCGACTGACGGTTCGATTATCCAGTAGCGGAGTGATCAGACGAACCGGATCCTGATCTATGATGCCAACATGAACGGCCATACGTTATCCTCATGTTTGGCTTGCGAAAAATTGGGATATTTGAGAAGAGCGTTGCAAGCCATAGTATCCATATAACGACGCAGCGCACAAAAAACAAGGGTGACCGCTTAGAAAAGTCACCCTGAGTCAAGATTTTACGCCGCCCTAACAAAGCAAGCGGCTGTTTGGTTGCGGTTTTACAATTTGAAGCGATGCACCAGGTGGCTCTGCTGACTGGCTAACTGAGTCAGATTGGCACTGGTTTGGGCAATTTCACTCATCGCCTGATAGCTTTCATCGGCAATATGGTTGATGTCTTCAATACTGCGAGCAATCGCTGTTGTGGTTTCACTTTGCTCCGCTGCCGCCTGAGAAATGTGAGTACTCATTTGGCTGATCTCGATGATCAATGCCTGAATCTCTTCCATCGCACTGTTGGCGTGAGAAGCTTGCTCCACCGACTGCTCCATATCTTGCATACAACTTTCAATCACTTTACTGGCTGACGTTGAACTGGTCTGCAGATTGCTGATCATGGTTTCAATCTCGGACGTTGATTCGGTGGTACGCTGAGCCAGTACGCGCACTTCATCAGCAACCACGGCAAAGCCTCGGCCCTGCTCGCCAGCACGTGCCGCCTCAATCGCTGCGTTGAGTGCCAGCAGATTGGTTTGTTCTGCGATGTTGCGAATAACATCCAGAATCGAACCGATTTGACTGCTCATTTTACGCAGTTGCCCCACAGCTTCTACAGAATCGTTCAGGCGAGTTTCCAGTTGGTTGATGGTGGTAATGTTGTTACTCATGATATGGCGGCCAGACTCCGAAGCCGTTTCCACCTGTTGTACCATTTCCAACGAGTTTTGCGCACTGTGCGCCACTTCCTGAACAGAATGGGCCATTTCAGTCATGGCGGTCGCCACACTAGCGGTTTGTTCGCGTTGGCTGTTCAATTGCGATTGCGCGCCTTGTGAGGTCGATTGGTTCTGATTGGCTGTTGAGGTCAGATCATCTGAGGCTTGATTGAGTTTGAGCAAAATATCATGCAGGTTATCCGCCAGTGAGTTGATGTGACCGCTGAGGCGAGAAAACTCATTGTTATGAGTGATTTCAATTCGCTGGGTCATATCGCCCTGCGTCAGGCTTTCCAGTGTAGTAAGAATACGTTTCAATGGTGAACGGACGCTGTGCGCGATGTGATAGCCAATACCCGCGGCCAGCAGCACGACCACCAGTCCGATTCCGATCGCCTTGTACACGCCTTGTTGATAAACGTTGCCAGCTTCAGCAAGTGAGTTATCCAGATCTTGCGTCGCTGTTTGGTTGAACGAATCGAGGATCTTCATCGCATTGTCAACTTCGTTCGCCAAGTTGGCGATGTTGTCATACAACGCGGCACGCGCTTTAAGGTATTCGTTGTGTTGATCCAGTACGCCGCCTTTCTGGCCGATATCTTGAGTGAACTTCTGTACGGGTTCATCGAAGGTTTCTTTTAACTCAGGGAGTTGCGTGGCAAGACCGCGATAGGCGTAATTGAGATGAGTGACCGCTTTCTTGTTCTTAGCCACGGCCTTTTCAACAAAATCCACGTCTGAGCTAGCCAGGGCATCCGAGGTAATTACTTCGGCGTCCTTCAGCTTGATGAAATAGCTTTTGGCCATGACTTTGACGGAGATGCTACTTTGGTCATCAACAAAACTCTTCATACCCACATTGAGTTCAAAATGCAGACGTTGAAATTCGCGCGTGGATTTTTGTACTTTTGCCTGAGCGTCGAACATCGCCTGATAGTTGTTCATCGCTTCATTGGCTTCGTTAAAATAGCGACTTTCCAACTGCTTAAGAGCGTCAATACGCTCTTGCAAATCAGGATGTGAGACGCTCGCCGCTGCGAGTTGACTCAGTACGGCGCTGAAATCATCTTTCGCCTGAGCGAATTCACCTCGCATTACGTTCATACGGTCGACATTCTGCGTGGTCAAAAAGTCTTTGAAAGATTTGTCTGCAGAGAGCAGTTGAACACTGGTTTTATTAGACAGTGAAACTAGTGGTAAAGCGGTTTTGGATACCCCTTCAAAATTGGAATGAATTTGGCTCATACCTCCCATCATGATGGCCACCGTCACGGCGAACATGATGATTATCAGCGCAAAGCCGGCGTACATACGCCTGATCACTGAACCTTGCATAAATCTCTCCCTTGATACACTCAAAATTCTTATAAAAATAGTAATGACAAATTTGTCTTAAAAAATTAACAAAATAATCATTATTGTATTGAGCGTGAGAAGCGCATTTTATGACGGACACTGCAAAAACATTTTTTATCTGCCGCCAAACTTTGTTTCTGTTAAGTGAACGGTGTTTTTTATTGAGCTTTAATACGCCTTGTCGCATACTCACTCAAACAATGACATTTCAAAATACCTCTGATGGAGAGCTTCATGTCTGAAGAAACCATTTTTAGTAAAATCATTCGCAAAGAAATTCCCGCTGACATTCTGTATCAAGATGACCTGGTAACGGCATTTCGTGATATTAACCCACGTGCGCCAAGCCATGTCCTGATCATTCCGAACAAACTGATTCCGACCGTAAATGACGTGCAAGAAGCAGACGAACTTGCTTTAGGCCGCATGTTTACCGTGGCGAAGAAAATCGCTGAGCAGGAAGGTATTGCTGAAGATGGCTACCGTTTGTTAGTGAACTGCAATTCACACGGCGGCCAAGAGGTTTACCATATCCACATGCATCTGGTGGGCGGCCGTCCGCTAGGCCCTCTGTTGATGAGTTAACCGTTTGTCTGGCCCGGCGTTGCCCGGGTCAGACGCTTCTATTGATGCTCAAGCGGAGTTTGTAGTGAAGTTTAACTTACGACACCTGACCATTTCGCTTACCTGTGTGTGGCTTAGCGCCTGTGCAAACTTCACGGCTGGTAATCTTTTTAGCCATTACAGTGCTCAGAATTCTGACTTATACCAATCGGTTAAAGCGGGCGATTATCAACAAGCCACCGAAGAGTTTTCTGATTACGTTGCCGGAGACATTCTGGACAATCTGGAAAAAGGCCGCGTCTATTTTCTAAATCGCCAATACGCTGAAAGCCAATCCGCACTTGAGTTGTCGGATACGGCGATTCGTCGCCAGCAGGATCAAGCGGTTATTTCTCTCAGCTCGACGGCAACCAGCGTGGGTTCATTGGCAGTAAACGATAACCTCAATGACTATCAGCCAGCAGACTATGAACTTGGTTTTTTGCATCTTTATCTTGGTTTGAACTATCTTCAAAACAATAGTTTAGAAGGGGCGTTGGTGGAAATGCGCCGGGCAAATCAGGTGCAAGAGCAGGCAAGAAAGTCTCGTGAAGCGGAACTTGAGCAAGCGCAGCAGGAAATGCAGTCAAAAGGCGTCACTCCGAATCTGGGCAGTGTTCTGGCCAGATATCCGGATGCCGGGCAGACACTGCAAGCGGTGCAAAACGGTTACCTGCTTTATCTTTCAGCACTGCTTTACGAAGCCTCGAATGACTTGAACAGCGCGTATGTTGATTATCGACGCGCGTTGGCGGTGGCTCCGGAAAACCGTGCTGTGATCGATGGTACGATTCGCGTCGCACAGCGTCTTGGCATGAACGAAGACCTAACGCAGCTCACCACGCGTTACGGTCAGAGTGAGTCCCTAAACGATCAGCAGGGGCGGGTTATCGTGATTGACGAACAAGGTATTGTGCAGGCTTTGGAGAGTTGGCGGTTATCTTTACCGCTTTTTGACAGCAGAGGGAATACCGCGTTGTATTCTTTGGCGTTGCCTTACTATCCCAAGCAAACAACGCCGCGGTTTGCACCTCTGCGTCTCAATGATACGGAGTTGCACAGTGATCGCCTGACGGATGTGGATTTGATGGCGCAACGCGATCTGCGAGAACGAATGCCGGCAATGGTTATACGTCAGGCGTTACGAGTGGTGGCAAAAGATCAGTTGCGCAAAGAAGCGACCAAAGGTGACGATGTCGGCAACTTGATTTTTAACGTGTTGAATACGTTAACGGAGCAACCCGATACGCGCAGTTGGTTGACGTTACCTGAAGCTGTGAATGCCTCTAGTTCCGTGGTCGATGCTGGTCAACAAAACTTACAGGTGGATGGTCAAAATTACACCTTTACTGTACCGCAACGCGGGACAACATTGGTGTGGCTGTCGCGTCAGGGAAATCATGCCACCGTATGGCATAAACAACTGGGAAGATTGTAATGAAAAAATGGTTAATCTGTTTATTGTCTGCGTTAGCGCTGATGGGATGTGCTGACAACAGCGCTGGCTTGCGAGTTGATGGCAGCACACAGCGAGTGCTGATAGGCGATAACGTTTTGGCGGGCCGTCTGAGCGTTGAAGATATCGCCACTAGTGCGTTCGATGGCCACACCCGCGGTGTCGTTCGTCTGTTGAGTCAATACAGCGGTGACCAACATTTGCAGTACCGTTTTTATTGGTACGACAATGAAGGACTGGAAGTGAACACGCAACCGGGACCTTGGAAACAAATTATTATACGTGGGGAAGAGACAGTATCGCTGTCGGAAGTGTCGGTGAACCCGAATGGCACTCAATTCCGCGTACAAATCCGTGCATCAAATGATTAAACTCATCGAGTTAGTTTAGAGGATTCAGAATGAAAAAAAGTATCATCGCGTTGCTTGGCCTGGCAGTAATTCTGGGCGGCTGTTCAAACAAAGTCAGTTATGGTGATGCACAAGCTGTAGAAACTGTCACTGTCGACTTCGGTTCTACGGATCTGCAAAAAATCGCTGCAGATATGATTGATAGCATGATGATGTCTGGTTCAGTGTCGGCAATCACCCGTGACTCACGTCCAATCGTATTTGTTGAGCGCATCAAAAACAAAACCAGCGAACACATCGATACCGAGTCCATCACCGATACCATCAGTACTAAAATGCTGAATTCGGGTAAATTCCGCTTTGTGGATATGGATCGTGTCGAGGCTGTGCGTGAACAGCTGAAATTCCAGAACAACGATGAACTGGTGAACCAAAGCACAGCGATTCAGTTTGGTAAAATGGTGGGCGCCGAGTACATGCTGTATGGCAACCTATCCAGCATCGTGAAGAATGCAGGTAGCGACACGGACGTTTACTACAAAATGACCATGCGCCTGATGGACCTGAAAACAGGCCTGATCGAATGGGCAGATGAAACCGAAATTCGTAAGCAGCAGTCTAAAAGCTTGTTTGGTTTGTAAGCTTTGAAATGAAGAGGTGAGTGATGGCGAGAATGTCCTGGCGTGAAGCGTGTCAGTTAGACCCCACGTTGCAATCCCTTACTCACTTTTTCTCGTTTCCTCCCGAATACGCGCAAACGCTGACGGGAGGGTTGACCAACCGTTGTTGGAAAGTGGTCTGCTCGCAAGGCAAAGCCTATGTATGGCGTCCGACAACTCCGATCACCAAAGCGTTTTCTATCTCTCGTTTCCAGGAATATCAGATTCTTAAGTCGATTGAATCCAGTCATATCGGTCCGGCAGCCGTATCCGTTAACGATCAGGGTCTGCTGGTGGAGTGGATAGAAGGCGAATCGCTGACCAATAATTTGCCGTTCGATTCGCTGCTTCGCACACAAATCCGCATTCATGAACTGAATGTTTCCCGCATTCCGGTGGCCCCGTTCAGCTTTACGGCAAGGGTCGATCACTATTGGATGCAGCTCAAATCTGAGTTCAAAACCGTTGAGATTCAGTCGCTGTATCAGGCCTGGAGAACGACTCCGAATACGGTGGATGTCCTGCCTGCGCTGTGTCATTTTGATCTGGCGGGCTACAATATGGTGAAAACCGCACAGGGCAATAAAGTTATCGACTGGGAATATGCCGCAATCGCAGACCCGAGGATGGACTTAGCGCTGAGCATCAATGTGGCCGGAGAGAAGATTCTCGATTCCGTATTTCGTTATTGCCAGTTACGTGACATTGATGATGTTGATGTGTGGGTGGATGGTGTGCAAGCCTGGTTGCCGCGAACGACCATGATGGCCATGCTGTGGTATCTGCTGGCGTTCCAGTTGTGGGGGGACGACAGTTACTATCAGCAGGCATTACACATCAAAGAAACATTCTGTAGTTAGGATCACTGTTTATCCACCTTGTTGCGGTAAATTGTTTTCTATATCTTTAAAACCATACAGTTCGTGGTAGATTAAAACCTCAAGGGAATCGGGGGACATTATGATTATTTATTTGCACGGGTTCGACTCAACTAGCCCAGGGAACCACGAGAAAGTCCTGCAGCTTCAGTTCATCGACGACGACGTTCGTTTCATCAACTACAGTACTTTGCATCCTAAGCATGATATGCAGCATCTGCTCAAAGAAGTTCATAAAGTGATTGAGCAATCCAACGACCCACACCCTATCATTTGTGGGGTAGGTTTAGGCGGCTATTGGTCAGAGCGGGTGGGTTTCTTGTGCGGTATCAAGCAGGTGATTATGAATCCTAATCTGCATCCTGAACGCAACATGGTCGGGCGAATTGATCGTCCTGAAGAATACGAAGACATCGCCACCAAATGCGTCGAGCAGTACCGAGTGAAGAATAAAGGCCGTTGCCTAGTTATTTTGTCACGTAACGACGAGATTCTGGATAATCGGGAAACTGCTAAAGAACTACAGGATTACTATGACATTGTTTGGGATGAAGCGCAGTCTCACAAATTCAAAAAGATTTCGCAGCATTTACAGACGATCAAATCCTTCAAAAATGCATAACCAGCACAAATGAAATGAGTTTCAGCGGCCCACGATACGGGCCGTTTTTTTGTCGCAAAAAAGCAGCGAATTCGGCGAATTCTTAGGTTGCGTGGGGAATTTACCTCTATATAATGGCTTGCGCATAAAAAATTTGATAGATATCAAAAAAACAGAAAGAGCAAGAACGAAAACTTGCCCGATATTTTTGCGTTAACCACGCTTTTAGCCCAATGAACGTGTCGATAGAGCATTAATAGCCGAAAACAAACATCGATACCCAAACGACAGTTTTGCAAAGAATTCTCTCGGTATGAGTCATCGTGCCGAACCATAGTTATTGATATTTGTTTTGAGGATTGTTGTTGTGACACGCATTATCGTAGTAGGCGGTGGCGCTGGTGGTCTTGAGCTTGCAACCAAGCTGGGCCGTACACTGGGCCGTAAACATCGCGCAGAAATCACACTGGTAGACCGTAACTCTAGCCACCTTTGGAAACCTTTGTTGCACGAAGTTGCAACCGGGTCTCTGGATGAAGGGGTGGACGCTCTGAGTTACCGTGCTCATGCCAAAAACCACAGCTTTGACTTTCAACTAGGCAGCCTTGAGTCCATCGACCGCGACAGCAAAACCATCATGCTGAGCGAACTGAAAGATGAACATGGTGAGCTTCTGATGCCAAAACGTGAATTGTCTTATGACATTCTGGTGCTGGCGATTGGTTCCACATCGAACGATTTCAACACTCCTGGTGTTCGTGAACACTGTATCTTCCTGGATAGCCCTGAACAGGCAAACCGCTTCCGTACAGAGATGAACAACGAGTTCCTGAAACTGCACGCGAAAAATGGTAACGGTACGGTAGATATCGCTATTGTCGGCGCGGGCGCGACGGGCGTGGAGTTGTCAGCGGAACTGCACAACGCGGTGAAAGAACTGCATACCTATGGCTTCGGTGATTTGGATTCCAGCAAGCTGAACGTGAACCTGATTGAAGCGGGTGAACGTATTCTGCCAGCATTGCCACCACGTATTTCAGCTGCTGCACACAGTGAGCTGACTAAACTGGGTGTGAATGTGCGTACCGCAACGATGGTTACAAAAGCGGAATCGGATGGCCTGACAACGAAAGACGGCGAAAAAATCTCTGCGCAAATCATGGTTTGGGCGGCGGGTATTAAAGCACCGGATTTCATGAAAGAGATTGCTGGCCTAGAAACCAACCGCATTAACCAACTGGTGGTGAAAGACACTCTACAAACCACACGTGACGACGATATTTTTGTTATCGGCGATTTGGCACAATGCACTCAGGCTGACGGTTCATTCGTTCCACCACGTGCTCAAGCTGCGCACCAGATGGCGAGTCTTGCGTTTAAAAACATTGTGGCAAAACTGATTGGTCGCGAGATGAAACCTTACGTCTACAAAGACCATGGTTCTCTGGTGTCTCTGAGCCGATTCTCTACCGTTGGTAGCCTGATGGGCAACCTAACTAAAGGCTCTATGATGGTTGAAGGCCGTATCGCACGGGTGGTGTATATTTCACTATACCGCATGCATCAGATGGCGTTGCACGGCATGTTCAAAACTGGCCTGATGATGCTGGTGGGACGAATCAACCGCGTATTGCGTCCAAACCTCAAGCTTCACTAAGCAAGATGAATTAAAAAAGCCCCATCAGGGGCTTTTTTATTATTCTGGAATCAATGAATAGACAATGCCATCTTTAGGTTTACCGTCGAACAGAAAGCGGTTTCTGGCAATGGTTTCTTGCATCGCACCGCAGGCGATAGCGAGACGTTGACTGGCTGCGTTGTCCGGATCGCAAACGATCTCAAGCCGGGTGAGCTCCAGCCTGCTGAAACAGAACTCAATCAGCGCGCTAAGCGCTTCTTTTCCCATGCCCTGATGCTGATGGGTGTCGGCAACCCAGTAACCGAGGCTGGCCATATTGAAGGTATGGTAAAACTCATTAATCGCCACCATTCCCACAAGTTGCTGTTGCTTCTTATCAAACACACCAAATCCGTAAGAGTCGGCCTTTACCCAGTTCAAACGGGTCGCCAGGATGAAACGTTCAGCTTCCTGCGTTGAGAACTGCGCATAGCACCAATCCACCCACTGGTGCAGCGAAGGGGAGTGGCGAACGCAGTCAGCAAACTCCGCGGCTTCATCGAGAGTAATCAGGCGTAATTGCAGACGTTGGGTAATTATCTGAAAATCAGGGCTCATAAGTGATGCACCTATGCACGGTTTATCAGGTTTGAGTATAAAAGAAACGCCCACAAGGGGCGTTTCTTTAATTCTGGTCGACTCGGCGAACCTGGATGATCATCCCCATCAGAGGGTGATCCAAATAGTGGGTTTCGCCACTGCGCATTCGGCGCTTCTGATCCATGCGGTAGCTCTTCAGGAATGATTCCACATCCACGGTTGGCGATACGGATTCCAGGTTACCCGCCTGAACGGTGGCATTCTGCTCATCGGGTGCCACCGTCAGATCCAGTGGAGTATCCTTCATCACCACTTCGCGCACGCTTGGCTCTTTTAAATCCATCATTGCCTCAGCATACAGATAGTGCTGAACGTAGATTTGCAGTGTGCCATCGAGCTCATACAGCGGTTTGGCAATGCTCTGCTCTACAACACCATTAATCGGCGTGTCGGTGGTGGCTGCTTTGGTCATCTCGCTGCCATCCGGCTTAAACTGGGCAGAATAATCTTTGCCCGCCTGAATGTGAAAAATCGGCGCGGCCGCGCGGCCTTCATCACCCTGACGCCAAGCCGTGTGCAGCAGTACCTGGAAACCGGCGTGGTTCTTTAGTTTCTGGGCCTGATCGTTTAGTTGGTAATGAGAATAAGGCAGCATTTGCACGCCTTTTGACTGGCGATAGTTCGCATCGCCGAAGCTGCCAGCGCGCGATACATTGATTTCCGGCAGGCTGTTTGGCCATGATTCACTCACTTTTTCAGCATCAACCGCTCGTTTGAAGAGAATCACTTCAATGTCGAACTGTCGCTGTGCCAGGCTTGGCATGGATACCAGCAAAAGTAGTAGTGGGATCAGCTTTTTCATTATGACTCCGTTATTCAGTGCGACGGCACTTTATTCTTGTCCCCATACACCAATGAAACAATCACATCATGCTGTATGGGTAGATCAAAAGAGAACGTATCTCTCAGGCTGCTGGAAGTAGATTTTGCTGGAATTCACTCAACATGTCTGCAACAAATTGAATTCTTTCTCTGCGATCGACCAGAGGTAAGGCAAATTTAAACTTGGTCGGCCCTTCCATAGCGAATTTCTTCGGTTGCGATTGCAGTAGTTTAACCAAAAACATAGGGTTAATGTCAGCATTCGGATAGAACTCAATGTAGCCACCTTTCTCATGTGCCTCAATTTTGCGGATTTTGAGTCGTGCGGCGTTGAGTTTGAGTTCGGCAATCGCCAGCAGGTTGAGCGCAGCGTCCGGCAATTTGCCAAAGCGGTCAATCAGCTCGACTTTCAGTTCCGTCAGTTCATCGCTGTCAGCTACGCTGGCGATCTGCTTGTACATCGACAAGCGGGTGTTAATGTCCGGAATGTAGTCATCGGGCAGCAACGCAGGAATTCGCATTTCAATTTCGGTTTGCTCACGCAAGAGATCGTCCAAGGACGGCTCTTTGCCTGACTTCAAGGCTTCGACGGCTTGCTCCAGCATTTCCATGTACAGCGTAAAACCAATCGACTGAATCTGACCGCTCTGCTCATCGCCAAGCAATTCACCCGCGCCGCGAATTTCCAGATCGTGAGTCGCCAGAGTAAAGCCTGCGCCAAGATCTTCCAACGAGGCAATGGCTTCAAGCCGTTTTATCGCGTCTTTGGTCATTGCTTTCGGATGCGGCGTCAGCAGGTAGGCGTAAGCCTGATGGTGAGAACGGCCGACGCGTCCGCGTAACTGGTGTAACTGCGCCAGACCTAATGAATCGGCGCGATCCATGATGATGGTGTTGGCGGTCGGCACGTCGATGCCCGTTTCAATGATGGTGGTACACACCAGCAGGTTGAAGCGCTGATGGTAAAAATCGTTCATCACGCGTTCCAATTCGCGCTCGCGCATCTGGCCGTGCGCGACGGTAATGCGTGCTTCCGGAATCAGTTTTTCCAGATCGGCGGCCACTTTATCGATGCTTTCCACCTGATTATGCAGGAAGTAAACCTGACCACCACGCATGATTTCACGCAGTACGGCTTCGCGGATCACGCTGTCTTCACTCTGACGAACAAAGGTTTTGATCGCCATACGACGAGCCGGAGGGGTTGCGATGATCGACAGATCGCGCATGCCACTCATCGCCATATTGAGGGTTCGCGGAATCGGTGTTGCGGTCAAAGTCAGAATATCGACGTCAGCGCGCATTGCTTTGACCTTCTCTTTCTGGCGCACGCCGAAACGGTGTTCTTCGTCGACCACAAGCAGGCCCAAATCGGCAAACTTGATGTCGCTCGAAAGCAGCTTATGAGTGCCGACAACGATGTCCACTTTGCCGTCTGCCACGTCTTGCAAAATGGCTTTCTGTTCTTTGGCCGATTTAAAGCGCGATAGCACTTCTAGCCGAATCGGCAGGTTAGCAAAACGGTCGCGGAAGTTTTCAAAATGTTGTTGAGCGAGCAGGGTGGTCGGCACTAATACCGCCACTTGTTTTCCGTTGTCGGTGGCGACAAAGGCGGCGCGCATGGCGACTTCGGTTTTGCCAAAGCCCACGTCACCACACACCAGACGGTCCATGGCTTTCGGCTGACACATATCCGACATCACCGCATTAATGGCCATTGCCTGATCGTCGGTTTCTTCGAATGGGAAGCCCGATTTGAAGGTCGCGTACTGATCGCGATCGAGTTGGAATTTATAGCCAGGTTTCAGTTCACGTTTGGCGTATACATCCAGCAGCTCCGCCGCAACGTCACGCACTTTCTCCGCTGCCTTGCGGCGCGCTTTTGCCCATGCTTCGCCACCGAGTTTATGCAGTGGCGCACTCTCTTCGGCACCGCCGGAATAGCGGCTGATGAGATTCAACGACGAAACCGGCACGTAAAGCTTGGCGTCGTTCTGATACTCCAACGTCACATATTCGGTGGTCATACCGCCAGCTTCCAGGGTTTGCAGGCCGACATAACGACCGATACCGTGATCAATATGCACCACGGGTTGCCCTGGTTTGAGTTCAGCCAGATTGCGGATGATGGCATCACTGTTGGTCGCTTTGCGTTCTTTCTTGCGGCGCTGAATAACGCGATCACCCAGTAAATCGCTTTCGCAAATCAACGCAAGCTGATGATCGCCAAAGATAAAGCCGCGCTCTGCCGAGCCCAACACCAACGCAAACTTATCGTCATTCCGATAAGCCTGCATAAAGTCGGCTTTGCTCTGCGGACGAAGTTTGATGCGTTGCAGCAGTTCCAGTAGTGCTTCGCGGCGACCTTCAGACTCCACCGAGAAAATCACTTTCCCGGCAAAACTTTCGCAGAACTGGCGCAGAGCGGCCAGTGGTTCTTTGTTCTGATGTTGAACTGCCAAGTCTGGTAGTGGTTGTAGACGTGGATTGACTCGGCCGGCTTTTTCTTCCACCGGTTCAACACTCAGCAGCACCTGAGGCAGGGTTTTAAAACGCGCAAACAGTTCGTCTTTTTTCAGCCACAGCTCCTCCGGTGGCAGCAGTGGGCGCAGCGGGTCGATTTTGCGTTGGTCGTAACGGTAATCCACATCTTTAAGAAAATGATCGATGGCGTTTTCGAGTTGGCCGACACTCAACAACTGGCTGCCTGAAGGCAGATAGTCAAAAAGCGTTTCGGTGTGGTCAAAAAACAGCGGCTGCCAGTATTCGATCCCCGCCGGCCACGTACCTTTGGAAACCTGCATATAGACAGATTCGGGCTCGCGACGCGCTTCAAAGCGGCCGCGCCATCGCGTACGGAACTCTTCAATTGCCTGCTCGGTGGTCGGAAACTCATGTGCTGGTAACAGACAGATTTCACCGATTTCTTCAATCGAACGCTGGTTTTCCGGATCGAAAGTACGAATGGTGTCGATTTCATCATCGAAGAAGTCAATCCGGTACGGATCGGCGCTCCCCATCGGGAACAGATCGAGAATCGAACCACGGCTGGCGTATTCGCCTGGACCAAAGACTTGATCGACATGGCGGTAACCAGAGTTCTCCAACTGCACTCGCAGCTTATCTAACGAGAACAGGTCTCCGCGTTTGACCATCAACGTGTGTTGTAACAGAAAATCGCGCGGTGTTTGACGTTGCAACAGTGTGCTCACCGGCACGATAGTAATGCCGCGCGTTAACGAAGGCAGTTGATAGAGCCGGGAAATTCGGTCGGAAATGATTTCTTGGTGCGGCGAAAAGTTATCGTACGGCAGGGTTTCCCAATCCGGAAACAGAGCCACCGCTGCCTGACTGAACTGCTCAATCTCCTGCAGCAGCTTAAGCGCCGTTTGTGGATCAGGCACTGCGAGCAGAGTATGGCCGTTGTGCTGGTTGGCCAATTCGGCAATGGCCAGCGCCAGACTGGCACCATGAAGATTACCAACGTGTTTTTTGTCTCCCGCTCCAGTAGCGGCAGGCAGAGAGAGTAAAGTTTGTTTAGTCATGGTAACGCTTATGATTTTTCTCGGTCTAAAGAGCGTTGACGCAGCAGCTTCTGCTGTTGATAAAGGGCGGCTTTAATTAGCAGATCCTGATCGGTATCGCGCAGCAGTTCGTAACGTACCGTCACGATGAAATGGCCTTCTTCTGCTTCACAGGCAACAACCAGGCCGTAACAGTAGATAGCGGCCGCGGGATGTTCCAGAAAGAGCTTGGCTCGCACTTGCTGACCCGATTGCAAAGCACTTTTCGCTTTGTAGGTGAACTGGCTGGCGCCAAAGCTGACGGTGAAGGTTCGCAAGGTCGGATCGTCTTGTTGTGACAGCATGAAACTCAGTAGCAGATTCAGTTTCGAGTTCTGTGTTTCCAACAACTGAATCACGTGTTTAAAGTCGCTGTTTTTCAGTTCGAGCCTGGCTGCATCGTTGAGTTGATCCATCTGGCTGAATTCACTGGCGACAACAAACGGCGCCGGGATTTCAGCTTCAAAATCCAGTGGAGAAGGCAGCAGAAAGTCGGCCGGCATCGGCTCAACGTTGATGTTCAGTGCGTGATGCACCGTGAAATATTCTTGATCTGTCATAGTGTGTTCCTTCTCACCTCTGTGTTGATTATCGCTATACAGACCAAGTAATCAAGGTATGTCATTGTTATTGGTGTGAATTGAAGCGCCTCTAACAGAGAATTAGCAAAGAAAAACTACAACCTTGGCGGGATTCTCGCTACAGTAACGCCATCCTATTTGATTGGTTTTCATTATGTTTCATCCGATTTCTACCTTCATCGGGTTACGCTATCTGCGCGGGCGATCCGGTGACAGGTTCAGTCGTTTCGTTTCTTATATGTCGACGGCGGGCATCACCATCGGTGTGATGGCGCTGGTCACGGTGCTTTCGGTCATGAATGGCTTTGAAGCGCAGCTTAAAAATCGCATTCTTGGCGTGTTGCCACAAGCGGTGGTCTCTCAGGCTCAGGACAAAACGGTGCTGACCGATCAGGCGCCGCAATTTATTCGTGCGCTCTCGACTCAACGCGAACCTGAACCGATTGTTCGCAGCGAAGCGGTGATTCAGAGCGCATCGCAGCTTTCTGCCGGATTAATGGTCGGCATTGAGCCTAATCAACACGACCCGATTGGCGACTATCTGATTGCAGGGCGCTTGTCTTCGCTCACCGAAGGTGAATACCGCGTCTTTCTCGGCCACACGTTGGCGCGTAATCTGAATGTGTCTGTCGGCGATAAGGTCCGCCTGATGGTGACCAGTGCCAGTCAGTTTACCCCGCTTGGCCGTATTCCGAGCCAACGTAATTTCACGGTTGCTGGTATTTTCAATACGGGCTCGGATGTGGATGGTCAGTTAATGATCACGCACATTCACGACGCAGGCAAATTACTGCGTTTTGACGACCAAACCGTTTCCGGCTGGCGTTTGTTCTTCAGCGACCCGTTTGTGGTTGGTGAGCTATCAAAGTCGCCACTGCCGGATGGCTGGCAATGGAGCGACTGGCGCGATCAACGCGGTGAGCTTTTCCAAGCCGTGCGGATGGAAAAGAACATGATGGGTCTGATGCTGGGACTGATTGTTGGTGTTGCGGCGTTCAACATCATTTCTGCACTGATCATGGTGGTGATGGAGAAACAGGCGGAAGTGGCGATTTTGAAAACCCAGGGCATGACGGATCGCCAAGTGCTGGCTATTTTCATGGTTCAGGGGGCCAGCAGCGGCGTGATTGGCGCCATCGTCGGGGGCGCGCTCGGCGTGCTGCTGGCGGATAATCTCAATACCATTATGGATGCCCTTGGCGTGGCCTTGTTCCCGATGGGCGGTGAACTGCCTGTGCTGATTAATCCGCTGCAAATCTGTGTTGTCGTAGTTCTGGCTATTGCGCTAAGCCTGCTGGCGACTCTGTTCCCGTCTTACCGCGCATCTTCTGTTAAACCCGCTGAGGCTCTACGTTATGAATAACCTTTTACGTTGTCATCAAGTTTGCAAAACTTATCAGGAAGGCGATCTTCAGACGCAAGTGCTTAAAGGTGTGAGCTTTGAACTGCAGAAAGGGGAACTGGCATCGATCATTGGTTCATCAGGTTCAGGTAAAAGCACCTTGCTGCACATTCTGGGTGCACTGGATGATGCGACTCAGGGCCATGTCGAGTTTTTGGATCAACAGTTGAGCGCACTGAGTTCAAATAAACAAGCTAAGATCCGCAACCAACATTTGGGCTTTGTTTACCAGTTCCATCACTTGCTCGCCGATTTCAGTGCGTTAGAGAACGTTGCGATGCCGTTGCTGATTGGTGGTAAAAAAGTGGCGCAGGCGAAACAGGACGCGGCGGCGTTGCTGGAGCGGGTTGGACTCTCTCATCGTCTGGAACATCGACCTTCTGAGCTTTCCGGTGGTGAACGTCAGCGTGTGGCGATTGCCCGGGCGCTGGTGAATAAACCCGATTTAGTTCTGGCAGATGAGCCGACAGGTAACCTTGACCACAAAACTGCGCTGTCAATTTACGATTTGATGCGTGAATTGAACCGTGAGTCGGGCACCGCCTTTTTAGTAGTGACGCACGACGGTGAATTGGCCGCCAAGATGGATCGCCGACTGCACATGCAGGATGGTCTGCTGCTGAATGTGGGGGAAGCATAGGTGCTGGCTTCATTGTCTCTTTTCATCGGCGGTCGTTTTAGTCGCGCTAAGCAGCGCAACAAAATGGTGTCGTTTATTTCGCTCTCATCCACCATCGGTATTGCAGTTGGTGTCGCGGTGATCATCATTGGTCTGTCGGCGATGAACGGATTTGAACGCGAGTTACAAAACCGTGTTCTGTCGGTTATCCCACATGGCGAGTTTGAAGGTGTGCGCGGTCCTATTCAGAACTGGCAGTCGATGGTGAAACAAGCAACCAAAAATCCGCAGGTGTTGGCTGCTGCGCCGTATGTCAAATTCACTGCGCTGGCTGAAAAAGGTACGCAGCTAAAAGCCATTGAAGTGCGCGGTGTGGATCCCGATATGGAACAGGCGGTATCGCGTTTGTCGCAGTTCGTGACCAATAACGCGTGGTCAACGTTTGCGCCCGGTGAACAGCAGGTGATTCTGGGCAAAGGTGTAGCGGATCAGCTTGGGGCCAAGGTCGGTGACTATGTCACGTTGATGATCCCAACCGCCGACGGTTCATCACGCGTACAGGCTCCTCGTCGAATTCGGGTGCATATTTCTGGTCTGTTGGCCCTGAACGGCCAGATTGACCACAGCATGGCACTGCTGCCGTTAGCCGATGCGCAGCAATATGCGCGTTTGGATCAGGGCGTGAGCGGCGTATCTATCAAGGTGGCTGATGTGCTGAGTGCGAATCAAATCGTGCGCTCAGTGGGTAACACGCTGAATGAATATGTTTACCTGCGCAGCTGGCAGCAGAAGTTTGGCTTTCTGTATCGCGACATTCAAATGGTGCGCACCATTATGTATCTGGTGATGGTGCTGGTGATAGGGGTGGCGAGTTTTAACATTGTGTCCACGCTGATGATGGCGGTTAAGGACCGCGCTGGCGAGATCGCGATTCTGCGCACTATGGGCGCGACGGATGGTCTGGTGAAGCGAATTTTCGTCTGGCAGGGCGTGTTTTCTGGTGTGCTGGGCAGTATCGTCGGCAGTGTGTTTGGTGTCGTGATTGCGTTTAACCTCACTCCTTTGGTGAAAGGGCTGGAAACGCTGATTGGCCATCACTTTTTATCCGGTGATATCTATTTTGTGGATTTCCTGCCTTCACAGGTGGAAAGTGGTGATGTGCTGTTAGTGTCTGGCACGGCAATCGTGCTGAGCCTGCTCGCAACCTGGTATCCCGCAGCGCGCGCCAGCAAGCTCAATCCGGCGAGCGTACTGAGTAGCAAGTAACCATTAAGCCGAATCAGGCACAACAAAAAAGGACCCGATGGGTCCTTTTTTCATACTCGGTTTGCAAGTGTTGCAAACCAGAATTCGTCATCGCTCTCAGCGCTAATTAAATGCTGCACAGCGCTAACGCCTTCAGATTATCTTGGAGGGCATTTTCGTCACGCGGCGTTTTTGCCAGCTGCGAACCACGGAATAGCGCCACAGGCCGCGAATACCAAAATAGCCAAGAAACGCAGCTACAACACCACATACGCCACAACCTAGCAGGAACGGAGGCCCGATGGTACTCATTTGTTGCATGATGAAATCCCAGGTCAGCTCAAAATGAAACGGCTGCGGCGGTACATTCATCAGCCATGCGCCGAGTTTGTAACAGAAGTAAAAAATGACTGGCATCGTGATGGGGTTAGTAATCCAGACCAGAGCCACAGAAAGAGGTAAGTTCACACCACATAAAATGGCAAGCCCGGCTGACATGATCATCTGACTTGGCAGTGGAACAAACGCCATAAACAGACCAACGGCGAAAGCGCCCGCAGCAGAGCGTCGATTGAGACACCACAAGTTCGGGTTATACAGCACATTGCCAAAAACTTTTAATGCCTTTTGACGCTTAATCACATCATGGTCAGGCATGAACCGCTTAATGAATTTTCTTGGCATAGGGGAACATGACTCTCTATTCGAATTACTGGATGCTCGCTTCGTTCTCGCTCACCGTATTGTCTGCGCCCCTTTGGCCGTGGATGCCAGAGTGGGATTTTGCATTCATTTGCCTTGCTGCTCTGATGACCACGCTCGTGGTGAGCCGATTCAGAGTTTTTGGCGGGATCGCGCTTGCCTTGTTAGTGATAGTAACACACGGCAACGTTGTGAGATCTCAATCCAACACTATTTTTCAAGCAGGGCAGGATATTACCATAAAAGGTGAAGTTGACAGCTTTTTTAAGCAAATTAGTTATGGTTATGAAGGGACTGTAGTAGTCAGATCAATCAATGGACAAGAATTGCACACTTTTTGGCAGCCGAAGGTGCGGTTAATTGCTCCGGTCGATCTGCAAATTGGCGATCAGTTTGAGTTTTCTGTAATGGTTAAACCCGTTTATGGCCGCCGTAATGAGGCCGGTTTTGACTTAGAAGCTTACTACTTCAGTCAGGGTTGGGTTGCGAGAGTGAACGTTAAACCTCAGTCAAAATTTGAGGTCGTTTCAACGCCGAATTTTCGCAGTATGTTGCACCGCCAAATCAAAACATGGACGCAAAACAGCCCTTATCAAGGCATGATCTTGGCGCTGACATTTGGTGACCGCAACGGCATTCATGAAGCTGAATGGCGCTCACTGAGAAATAGCGGACTCATCCATCTGGTGGCGATATCCGGTTTGCATATTGGCATGGCGTTCGCGATTGGTTATCTGATTGGAAGTGCGATGATGCGGCTGCATGTCAGTTTGCTGTGGATGCCTTTCGTTTGCGGGATGTGTATTGCCGCGATTTATGCATGGCTGGCAGGATTTACCTTGCCGACCCAGCGCGCTTTGTTGATGTGCGGTCTCAACGTCGCTCTCACGATGAGTGGCGTGCGTGTTACGGCGGTGCAGCGAATCCTTATCACCCTTGCTGCGGTGTTAATCGTGACGCCGTTTGCGCCGCTCTCCAACAGTTTCTGGCTCTCATTCTTGGCGGTCGCGTTGGTTTTGTATCAATTGGCAGACCGAACAACACGTCATGGCTGGCGAAAATGGCTGACGGTGCAATGCTCGTTAGTCACTATGATGATTCCAGTTTCCGCGTATTTTTTCTCCGGGTTCAGTGTTTCGTCGGCACTCTATAACCTGATTTTTATTCCTTACTTCAGCTTTGTCATCGTCCCGCTGCTGTTTCTCGCACTGTTTCTCACTACCTTTGTCAGAGATATCACCTGGCTGTGGCGTGGGATTGACCTGAGCTTCTGGCCACTGCAGCGGGCACTGGAATGGGCGGGCTCGAGCTGGGTTGCTGTAAGTCAGACGGCGACGGTCGTATTTAGCGTTGGACTTCTCCTTTGGATTTGCCGCCCGGTATTAAGCTGGCGAGCTCAACTCTATGCGGGAATTGCGTTACTTGGCTTTGGCTTTTTTACCCCACACGATGAGCGTTGGCGAGTTGACATCCTTGATGTCGGGCACGGTCTGGCAGTGTTGATTGAACGGAATCACAGCGCTTTGTTGTACGACACCGGTAGTAGCTGGCCTGAAGGCAGTTACGTTCGCTCTTTGATTGTTCCAATACTCAATCAGCGCGGTATGGACTCTCTGGATGGTTTAATTCTCAGTCATACAGACAATGACCACGCTGGTGGTTTAAAAGATGCCGAAACCTTATTGTCCCCGAAATGGGTTGTGGCGAGTCAGTCTGGTCCAAATTGGCAGGCTTGCCACGCGGGAGAACAGTGGGAATGGCAAGGACTGACGATGACGGCACTGTGGCCGCCGCAAACCGTCAATCGTGCTTATAATCTGCAGTCGTGCGTGATTCGATTAAGCGATCCTGAATACGGTCATTCACTACTTCTGGCTGGCGATGTTACGGCAGTCGGTGAGTGGTTACTCAGTCGGCAACCCATGGATATTCAGAGCGATGTCATCATTGTGCCTCATCACGGCAGTAAAACGTCCTCAACGCGTCAGTTTATCGAGCGGGTTTCCCCGCAAGTGGCCATTGCGTCTCTGGCGAAAGGGAATCAATGGCAGTTGCCGCATCGCAGTGTGATGGCGCGTTATGTGGATGCGGGGTCCGACTGGCTTGATACTGGCGAGGCGGGGCAAATCACTCTGACTTATCAAGCTCAATCCCGGCAGCTATCGACTCTGCGCCAAATAGGAAATCCTTCATGGTATAGGCAGATGCTACGTAAAGGGGTAGAATGAGCGCAATATTGTCATAAAAATAAAGCATATCTATGTCACTGAATTCTGACGAAACCACCTGGAAAACGTTTAAGCGTTTATGGACTTATATCCGCCTTTACAAATCTGGGTTAGTGGTCGCCGTTATCGCTCTGGTTATCAACGCCGTTTCTGATACCTATATGATCTCGCTACTTAAACCTTTATTGGATGAAGGGTTTGGTCAAGCGGAATCTAACTTCCTTAAAACGCTGCCGTTTATCATTCTTGGCCTGATGTTTCTTCGGGGCCTCAGCGGATTCGTCTCTTCTTACTGCTTAAGCTGGGTTTCCGGGAACGTGGTGATGCTGATGCGCCGCCGTATTTTCAACCAGTTCATGCATATGCCCGTCAGTTTCTTTGACCGTGAATCGACAGGTGGTTTGCTCTCACGTATTACTTACGATACCGAACAGGTTGCCGGTGCTACCAGCAAAGCATTGGTCAGTATTGTCCGTGAAGGGGCAAGCATCGTCGGTTTGCTGGTGCTGATGTTCTGGAACAGCTGGCAGTTATCGCTGGTTCTGCTGGTTGTCGCGCCGATTGTTGCTTTGGGCATTCGCGTCGTCTCAAAGCGTTTTCGCAAGATTTCGAAAAACATGCAAACCACTATGGGGCATGTGACCGCGTCGGCGGAGCAGATGCTGAAAGGCCATAAAGTGGTACTGAGCTACGGTGGTCAGGACGTAGAAACCAAGCGTTTTGAAACCGTCAGCAACAAAATGCGCCAACAAACGATGAAACTGGTGTCCGCTCAATCCATTGCGAACCCTGTGATTCAGATGATTGCCTCAATGGCCTTGGTTGCCGTTTTATATCTGGCAAGCTTTGATTCTGTGCGCGATCAACTGACCCCAGGTACGTTCACGGTAATTTTCTCTGCGATGTTTGGCCTGATGCGTCCTTTGAAGGCGCTGACCAACGTGACATCAGACTTCCAGCGCGGTATGGCAGCGAGTCAGACTCTGTTCCAACTGATGGCGCTGGAAACCGAAACCGACAACGGCAAGTTTGAAACGGACAAAGTACGTGGTGAGATCGCTGTTAAAGATGTAACGTTCACCTACCAAGGCAAAGAAAAACCAGCCCTGTCGCATGTGAGTTTTACCATCCCGCAAGGGAAAACGGTGGCTTTGGTTGGACGCTCTGGATCCGGTAAATCGACCATCGCGAATCTGTTTACGCGTTTTTATGACGTTGATTCGGGGTCTATCACACTGGATGATCACGATATCCGCGATTACAAACTGACGAACCTGCGCCAGCACTTCGCTCTGGTATCGCAAAACGTGCATCTGTTCAACGACACCATCGCCAACAACATTGCTTATGCGGCAGAAGGCGACTTTACCCGTGAGCAGATTGAAGAAGCGGCGCGTCTCGCGCATGCGATGGATTTCATCCAGAACATGGAAGATGGTCTGGATACCATGATTGGCGAAAACGGCGCGAGCTTGTCCGGTGGTCAACGCCAACGTATTGCGATTGCGCGTGCGTTATTGCGTGATGCCCCTGTACTGATCTTGGATGAAGCGACCTCGGCGCTGGATACGGAATCTGAACGCGCAATTCAGGCTGCTCTGGATGAGCTGCAAAAGAACAAAACGGTTCTGGTTATTGCGCACCGTTTGTCGACGATCGAACAGGCTGATGAGATTCTGGTGGTCGATGAAGGTGAAATTATTGAGCGCGGTAAACATGCTGAGCTGCTGGCTAAAGATGGCGCATACGCTCAGCTACACCGTATTCAGTTCGGTGAATAACACGTGATTGAGAAAATCTGGTTTCACCGCCATCCCATGTTTTACCTGCTGTGGCCGATTTTGTGGCCACTGAGCTTGATCTTCTCGGCTGTGAGTCGCTCGCGCCGAGAAAGCTACCAAAACGGAAAAAAACACAGCTACAAGGCTCCGGTACCAGTCATTGTGGTTGGCAATATCACCGCGGGTGGAAATGGTAAAACACCTGTGGTGGTGTGGCTGGTGGAGACGCTGCAATCACTAGGTTACAAGCCTGGCGTTGTTTCTCGTGGTTATGGTGCCAAAGCGCCGCGCTACCCACTGTTAGTCGATGGCCAAACTCCGGCTGCTCATTGTGGCGACGAACCGAAACTTATCCATCAACGCACGGGTGTGCCGGTCGCGGTGGATCCGGTTCGTGCTAATGCAGTCAAGGCTTTGCTAAATCAACAAATTGATATCGTTGTCACCGATGATGGGTTGCAACATTACGCTCTAGAACGGGATATTGAGTTCGTGGTGATCGATGGCACCCGGCGTTTTGGTAACGAACAGATGATTCCATTAGGCCCGCTGCGTGAACCGATTGCCAGGCTCAAAGAGGTCGACTTCATCATTACCAATGGTGGAGTGGCTCAGGATGGCGAAATCGCAATGAGCCTAAAGCCCGGTTTGGCGATCAATTTGCAGACAGGTGAAAAAATATCGGTCAGCGAACTGACCAATCTGGTCGCTTGGGCTGGCATTGGTCATCCACCTCGTTTTTTTAATACGCTCAACGAGTTAGGTGCAAAACCTGTAGTTACTCACGGTTTTGCCGATCATAAAGAATTTGATGTCTCTGAGCTGCGCGCGTTAGCCAGCCAAGGGGACCATGTCATCATGACAGAAAAAGATGCCGTCAAATGCACCGGCTTTGCCGAGAAAAACTGGTGGTATTTACCTGTTTCAGCGGAGATTGCCGCCGAAGATAAACAGTGCATTCTGGAAACAATTAAAGAGGTAATGGAACAGTATGGATCACCGTCTGCTTGAGATCGTGGCTTGCCCGGTATGTAAAGGCAAACTGACTTACGATAAAGATAACCAAGAGCTGATTTGTAAGTTGGATCGTCTTGCTTATCCGATCAAAGAGGGCATTCCAGTGCTGCTGGAAAGCGAAGCTCGCACTATGTCGATGGATGAGGGACGCTAATGTCATTTACGGTCGTCATTCCTGCGCGCTATCAGTCAACTCGCTTGCCGGGTAAGCCGCTGGCGGATATCGCAGGCAAACCTATGGTGCAATGGGTGTATGAACAAGCCATGCAAGCGGGTGCTGAGCGTGTCATTATCGCGACGGATGATGCGCGAGTTGAACAAGCGGTGCTGGCGTTTGGTGGCACAGTCTGTATGACGTCACCGGATCATCAATCAGGCACTGAACGTCTGGCTGAAGTGGTTAAATTGATGGGTATCGAAGATGACCACATCATCGTCAATGTTCAGGGAGACGAGCCGTTAATCCCGCCGAGTATCATTCGTCAGGTGGCCGATAATCTTGCTGCCAGCCAAGCACCAATGGCGACACTGGCGGTTGAAATCAGCCATGAAGACGAAGTGTTTAACCCGAATGCGGTGAAAGTGGTCACTGACAAAGATGGCTACGCGCTCTATTTCAGCCGTGCAACGATTCCTTGGGATCGTGACAACTTTGCCAAAGACAAAACCGTCGTTCAGCCTCTGATGCGTCATATTGGTATCTACGCGTATCGCGCAGGATTCATCAATACTTATATTCAATGGCCTGCTAGTCAGTTGGAAAAAATTGAGTGCCTCGAGCAGCTTCGTGTGCTTTGGTATGGTGAGAAAATCCATGTTGCGGTTGCATTGGAAGCGCCACCTGCTGGTGTAGATACGCCAGAAGATCTGGACGCTGTACGCCGCATTGTCGGTTAATGGTGACCAACAGATAAGAAAAGCCCCGTTAATCCCGGGGCTTTTTATTACAAATAGAATGTTAGATGTTGTGTTTTGCCCGTTTAATTATGACTCTCGAAGTCATTCCTCTTCGGGCAGGTTGCGAGGATCTCTCTTCTTCCTGTTTCCTTGACCTCCTCTAGTTTGACTTCAAAACCCCACAGGCGGTGCATGTGTTTCAGCACCTCCTCATAGCTTGGATCTAAAGGAATACGATCGTGTGGGACGTACTGTAGCGTAATGGAACGATCACCACGCACGTCAACGCTGTAGACCTGAATGTTTGGTTCTAAGTTGCTGAGGTTGTACTGAGCGGCCAGTTTCTCCCGTATCTGGCGATAGCCCAGGTCGTCGTGGATCGCACTGACTTCGATGAAGTTTTTGTGGTCATCATCGGAGATGGCGAACAGTTTAAAGTCACGAATGATTTTCGGTGACAGGTATTGGCTGATGAAGCTTTCGTCTTTGAAGTTATGCATGGCAAAATGTACCGCTTCCAACCAGTCGGATCCCGCCAGTTCCGGGAACCATTCCCGGTCTTCATCAGTCGGTTCTTCACAAATTCGTTTGATGTCGCGGAACATCGCAAAACCCAGCGCATAAGGGTTAATGCCGTTGTAATACTGGCTGTTATAGGGGGGCTGAGCCACAACGCTGGTATGACTATGCAGGAATTCCAGAATGAATTTGTCTGACACCAGCCCTTCATCGTAAAGATGGTTGAGAATAGTGTAGTGCCAGAAGGTGGCCCAGCCTTCATTCATGACCTGCGTCTGTTTCTGCGGGTAGAAATACTGGCTGACCTTACGCACGATACGCACGATTTCTCGCTGCCAAGGTTCCAGCAGTGGGGCATGTTTTTCAATAAAGTAGAGAATGTTTTCCTGAGGCTCACTCGGGAAACGACGTTGCCCCTCCGTCTCGGTGGCTTTCTTCGGTACGGTGCGCCACAGTTCGTTAACCTGCGATTGCAGGTAGGCTTCACGTTCTTCCTGACGGGCCTTTTCTTCTGCGATCGAGATTTTCTCCGGCCGTTTGTAGCGGTCAACCCCATAATTCATCAGGGCATGGCACGAGTCCAGTAGCTGTTCTACTTCAGCGACGCCATACTTCTCTTCACACTGGGTGATGTAGTTTTTGGCAAACAGCAAGTAGTCGATAATAGAACTGGCATCTGTCCAGGTTTGGAACAAGTAGTTGCCCTTAAAAAACGAGTTATGTCCGTAACACGCATGGGCCATCACCAATGCCTGCATGGTGACGGTGTTCTCCTCCATCAGATAGGCAATACACGGGTCGGAGTTGATCACGATTTCGTACGCGAGCCCCATCTGGCCGTGCTTGTAATTCTGCTCAGTCTGAATGAATTTTTTACCAAACGACCAGTGATTGTAATTAATCGGCATACCGATACTGGAATAGGCATCCATCATCTGTTCAGAGGTGATCACTTCAATTTGATTCTGGTACGTATCCAATTTGTAATGTTCGGCAACCCGTTTGATTTCAACGTGGTAACGCTCAAGCAAATCAAAAGTCCAGTCTGGCCCGTCGGGCAGCATTTTGCTCTTCGCTTTGCGCTTTGGTGTTGCTTTCGTTTTCGTAGTCATGTGCGCTCCCCCTATGCCGTTTCCTTATGGAACAGCTCCCTGAACACAGGGAAAATGTCTTCCACATTACGAATGTTCTTCATTGCAAAATTATCGAATGAAGGCTGCAGTTTTTCGTATTCATGCCACAGAGTCTGATGCGAGCGTCGAGTAATTTCGATGTACGCATAGTACTGGCAGTAGGGCAGGAGTTTGTTCGTCAGTAGCTCTTTACAACGAGGTGAGTCGTCGGCCCAGTTGTCGCCGTCGGAAGCTTGCGCGCCGTAGATATTCCATTCTCCGAGCGGATAACGCGCCTCGATGATTTCATGCATCAGCTTGAGCGCACTGGAGACAATGGTGCCCCCGGTTTCCTGAGAATAGAAAAACTCGTGTTCATCCACTTCTTTGGCTTGTGTGTGGTGACGAATGAAAACCACTTCAACGTTTTCATAGGTTCGGGTCAGGAACAGATACAGCAAGACATAAAAACGTTTGGCGATGTCTTTGGTGGCCTGATCCATAGAGCCGGATACGTCCATCAGACAAAACATGACGGCCTGACTGGAAGGCACCGGTCTTTTTTCATAGTTTTTGAAGCGTAAATCGAATGTGTCGATGAAAGGTACGCTTTCAATTTTTTTGCGCAGCTCTTCAATTTCTTGTTTGATACGACGTTCTTCCAGCATTTGAGCAGGCTCCGAATTCTGGATACGTTCGAGTTCTGCTTCGAGTTCATGCATGAGACGTCGTTTACCTGCCGTCATGGCCGTGCGGCGAGCGAGCGATTGCTGTAGCGAGCGCACCACGGAAATGTTGGCTGGAATCCCCGCGGTCTGGAAACCAGAGCGATGCGTTTTCCATTCACGGATTTTATTGACCTGATTTTTCTTCAGGTTGGGTAGTTCAAGGTCTTCAAACAGAATGTCCAGATATTCGTCTTTTGAAATCTGAAATACAAAATCATCCTGACCTTCGCCGTCGGGACTGGCTTCTCCTTCACCGGATCCGCCTCCCTGACCGCCTTTCGGGCGTTCGATTTTGTCGCCGCGAATGAATTGGTCGTTACCCGGATGCACGCGTTCACGCAGGCCGCCTTTGCCTTGATGGAAAACCGGTTCCTTAATGTCACGATGCGGAATGGAAACATCTTCGCCCGTTTCTGTGTTGGTGATGGAACGACGATTTACGGCATCGGCGACCGATTCCTTGATCTGCTCTTTGTAACGGCGTAAGAAACGCTGTCTGTTGACTGCGCTCTTGTTCTTGCCGTTCAACCTTCTGTCGATAAATTGCGCCATGAGATTCTCCCTGTAAACGTCCCCCAGTGAGCGTTGTTCGCTCATACGACTTCGGGCCTGCCCTGAGTGTTAGACCAGCAGAAGTGGCATCCTATCCGAATGCCACCGCCACTTATGCCAGGGCTGATTGACTGTTAAGAGGATTTACGAACGCGTAAATACCACTCAGACAGCAATCGGACTTGCTTCTCTGTGTAGCCCTTCTCCATCATACGGGCGACAAAGTCGTCGTGTTTCTTCTGATCATCAGAAGAGGTTTTCGCATTGAAGGAGATAACAGGAAGTAACTCTTCGGTATTCGAGAACATTTTTTTCTCGATCACGGTGCGTAGTTTTTCGTAGCTGGTCCAAACCGGGTTCTGACCATTGTTGTTGGCACGGGCACGCAACACGAAATTGACGATTTCGTTGCGGAAATCTTTCGGGTTACTGATGCCTGCGGTTTTCTCAATTTTCTCCAGTTCACTGTTCAGGGCTGAACGGTCAAACAGCTGGCCGGTTTCAGGGTCGCGGTATTCCTGATCCTGAATCCAGAAGTCAGCGTAGGTGACATAACGGTCGAAAATATTCTGACCGTACTCCGAGTAAGACTCGAGGTAAGCGGTCTGAATTTCTTTGCCAATAAATTCCACATAACGCGGAACCAGATAGCCTTTGAGGAATTCCAGATAGCGATCGGCGGTTTCTTGCGGGAACTGCTCACGTTCGACTTGTTGCTCAATAACGTAGAACAGATGAACCGGGTTTGCGGCCACTTCGCTGTGGTCGAAGTTGAACACGCGTGACAGGATCTTGAACGCGAAACGGGTCGACAGACCGGACATCCCTTCATCCACACCGGCGTAATCGCGATACTCCTGATAGCTTTTCGCTTTCGGGTCGGTATCTTTGAGTGTTTCACCATCGTAGACTCGCATTTTGGAGAACACGGACGAGTTTTCTGGTGTTTTCAGACGAGATAGCACGCTGAACTGGGCCAATAGATCCAAGGTACTTGGCGCGCATGGCGCTTGCGACAGTTCACTATGGTCGAGCAGTTTCTGATAAATTTTGACTTCTTCCGATACACGCAGACAGTAAGGCACTTTGACGATGTATACACGGTCAAGGAAGGCCTCATTGTTTTTGTTGTTGCGAAACGTTTGCCATTCAGATTCGTTCGAGTGCGCCAGAATCATGCCATCAAACGGCAGGGCAGACAGGCCTTCAGTACCGTTATAGTTGCCTTCCTGCGTTGCGGTCAGCAACGGGTGGAGGACTTTGATTGGTGCTTTGAACATCTCAACGAATTCCATCAAGCCTTGGTTGGCTCGGCATAGCGCACCTGAGTAGCTATACGCATCCGGGTCATCCTGAGAGAAATGTTCCAGTTTACGAATGTCGACTTTACCCACCAGTGATGAAATGTCTTGGTTGTTCTCATCGCCCGGCTCAGTTTTGGCAACCGCGATTTGGTCCAGAATGGAAGGACGCACTTTGACGACTTTGAACTTAGTGATATCACCACCGAATTCATGCAGGCGTTTTGCCGCCCAAGGAGACATGATGGAGCGCAGGTAACGTTTCTCGATACCATATTCCTGTTTCAGCAGGTCGCCGTCTTCGTTGACGTCAAACAGACAGAATGGATGATCGTTTACCGGGCTGCGCTGCCCGTTGACTGACAACACATAAATCGGCATTTGCTGCATCAGAGCTTTCAGCTTTTCTGCCAGCGATGATTTACCGCCGCCCACCGGGCCGAGTAAATACAAGATCTGTTTACGCTCTTCCAGTCCTTGGGCAGCGTGTTTGAGGTAAGAAACGATTTGTTCGATAGCGTCTTCCATACCGTAGAAGTCTTCGAACGTTTTGTAGCGAGAAATCACACGGTTTGAAAAAATTCGACTGAGACGCGGGTGTTTTGATGTATCGACAAACTCGGGTTCGCCGATAGCGATTAGCAAGCGCTCCGCTGCGTTGGCGTAAGCACTTTTGTCTTCTTTACACAGAGCTAGAAATTCCTGAATGGAAAGCTCTTCGTCCTTGGCTGCTTCATAGCGTGCCTGAAAGTGGTCAAAAATACTCATAGTGATTCCCCTCTGAAAATGTCGTGATGACATACAACCGCTTAAAAACACAAATCCCTAACGATCTAAGCCTAGTTCGCAATTGTCTATTTTGCTTAGAGATTATGTGTTTATTTCAAAATCGTGACTGATTTAGCGCCTTTTCTTACGTGTATTTTTACGGTGAATGTTCACAGATCGTTCAATAAGATTTTCGAAGGATTAAGAGAGTTAACAGAAGATAGGTCGAGAATCGATGGCGAAAAACGGTGAAAGTCCGAGCAAAGATTGTGAGTGGAACGCACTCGTCGTATAATCAAAACCCAATTTTAATTAGAACGATTTCACAAGGTCAGTATGCGTTATTCAATTTTTAAGGCAGCCTGGGCACTACCTGTCCTGGCTGTATCTACCTTTGCGCACGCGGAAATGTCTCAGTGGTCACTGGGCGTTGCGGCGGCGTATTTACCCGCAGTGTACAAAGACACTCCATCAGACCGCACCGTTATCCCCTTGATTGGTTACGAAGGAGAACATCTGTTCCTGCGCGGGTTTACCGCAGGCTATCGCTTGTTTCCCATGGGTTCAGACCACAATATCGTGTTTCGCTTGGCGTATGATCCTCGGACACTGAAGCCGGAGGACTCGGATGATCCACAAATTCGTTTGCTGGATAAACGTAAGTCAACGGTGCTGGGTGGTGTGAGTTATCAAATGCGCACCTTCGTGGGTATGTGGGAAGCCTCAGTTGGCGCTGATGTCGCTGGGCGTCATGACGGTATGTATGCGGAGATAGCCTGGCGTTTACCCTTGCGGTTTGATAACTGGGGCATTACTCCGGCGATTGGTTACTCGTACAATTCTGACAAACTGAATAATCACTTGTATGGCGTCTCGGCCGAAGAGTCTGCGCGCAGTGGTTTGGCGGAATATGAAGCCGATTGGGATGGTCAGTACTTTATTGGTGCCACGGCATACTGGTCAGTGACCCGAAGCATTCGCGTCAGCGGTGGCATTCGTTATTCGAACTTAGACGGCGATCTGTCGGCGAGTCCGGTCGTTGGCCGTGACACCAGCACGATGGGAACGCTGGGTATTGCTTACGTCTTCTAAACGTAAGATCGTTGCTAGGTCAGGCATGAAAAAGGCTGGTTAAACCAGCCTTTTCTCATTGATTTATGCGTTGAAAATTTGTCTTAACTCGCTCGCAGACAAATGGTACTGACGAGGGCAGTTGCGCCAGGTAGTCAGCATGCGGCGGTATTTTTCCTGCATTGGCGTTTGGCTATTAAAGTGATGGTCGCCTTTGTCAAACTGCGGATACAGACCTTCAGAATTGGTCAGGAAGCGGACGTAATTCACCAATTGCGATTCTGAAGCGTTGTCGTAGCCCAGGAAGTTCAGGCGGCGAGCATCCACGTCTTTACGTTCATGCTCTTCAAGCATGTTGAAGGACTCTTGCATCGCGTGGTACATCTCCATGATGTCGATGACTTCACGGCATTGTGCTTCAGAGATGCAGCCAAATTCTTTGTTGAGCTCGCACATTTGCAGCTCATAACCGCGCTCAACGATCGTTTGCAGGCGTTGGTACTTGGCTGCATTTTCCGGATCAAGCTGAGACATTAATGTGTACTGGTTAGACAGGATCAGACGTTGTGCGTTTGTCATTTCCATAGCTGGCCTCACTAAAGTTAAACTGTGTAATTTTTCTGAGTTAAGGTTAACAGCATTGGGTAACTCTGAAACATGATCTCAACACGGATTTAATGGAGAAAGTACAAAATATCTGCAACTTTTCTTATCAAAGTTTAGTCCCGCGCGCTGAAGTATCTGAGCGGTGATATCTCTTTCAATGTGAGATTGGTGCGTATCAGTCTCATTACTTATGGTAGTGGTTGTAGATATAGTCTCTGTCAGAGAAAACGCGCAACCATTCCGGCTTAAATACCGACAAAATGGCCAGAGCCATGCCATTAAGTAACCCTTCAGGAAAGGCCAGCAAAGGGACGAAGATGAGGTAGTTATCGTAAATGGTGTGCCAGTCGTGTGAGCCAAATGTGAGTTGGTAAAGCGTGTTGAGCAGCAGGTGTAAACTCCCCGTCATGCCTCCGTTAAAGAAACCTGCGACAAAGATGAACACAAAAATGTTTCGTGGCAGGTAATGATAACTCAGGGCAAAAATGGCGTAACTGATCAAAATTGGCAGCAGGACGGACAGTAGCAGATATTCGGGGACATCATAGAGCCCAAGCTTGCCGACAACGACCAGCGCGACGGTGACAGGTAGTGTTAACACAAATGCACAGCGCCAGCCATACATCATGGTTAACGTTGTCAGTGCGAGAAAATGAATCTGCAAGCCTTCTTTGACACTGGCCTGAGCCGACCACAGCAAAAACAGCGCAAAAATCACGAAGTAGGTGAGATGTTGGAAAGATTTCTCGTGAGTAAATTTGGGCCAGAAGGTGCTCCTGACATCGCGTAAAGCCAGAGCGAGAAAGATTAAAACAATGATTAGGGATGCCAACTCTTCTAACTGCACATGAAATCCTCAAAAAAATACCAGCTCGACAGCTGGTATTTTTTACGATTCATGCAGCAGATTGAATCAGTATTTTACGTTTGAGTGATACTGCTCAAGGATTGAAACGATTTTGTCCATCGTTTCTTTGCTTGGTGGGTTCACTCCCTCAAGAGGATATTCTTCACCCATCGCTTCCCACTTGTGTGCGCCAAGTTTGTGATACGGCAACAACTCAATTTTCTCAACGTTGTCCATGTCCTGAATAAACTGGCCAAGCAGATGCGCTGATTCATCATCATCGGTATAGCCGGGAACGACCACGTAACGAATCCAGGTCTTCTTACCCAACTTTTGCAGGTAACGGGCAAAATCCAAAGTGCGTTTGTTGGAAACACCAATCAGGTCCTGATGAATTTCATCCTGCATCTGTTTGATATCCAGCATCACCAGATCAGTGGCTTCCAGTACTTCATCAATAACAGGGGTGTATTTGCGAATGTAGCCGTTGGTGTCAAGACAGGTATGAATCCCTTCCGCTTGCGCTGCGCGGAAAAAATCGCGCACAAATTCTGGTTGCAGCATAGATTCGCCACCCGAACAGGTCACGCCGCCGCCTGACGCGTTCATGAAATGGCGGTAGGATTTCGCTTCTGCAATGATCTCATCCACTGACACTTCTTTACCAATATGAGTGTCCCATGTATCGCGATTGTGGCAGTACTTACAACGGAATAAGCAACCTTGGAGGAAGACAATAAATCGAATACCGGGGCCATCGACAGTGCCGCAAGATTCAAACGAATGGATACGACCAATAGTAGACATAAGTTGCTCTCATTTGCTGAGTGTGTTCGTTATTTTATTACAAAAGGTAGGGTTTAAATAGGTTTTCCTTACTCAATCTGTGGGCTACTTACAACTGGTAGAAAAACAATCGATTTTGCACAAAACTGTGTTATAAGAATGTTGCAAATTATAAGAATATTTACACAAAGCACACACGTTTTCCTTGATGTCGATAGTCACTTGCACAGTGGTAAGGAATCATTACATGGAAGTACTTAATCTTTCTCAGAAACAAAAAATCAGCGTATTTATCGTTGTTCTTTGCATCGGTTTCATCGCTTTAGGACTCTATACTGCCTCGAGTCTGAAAAGCATGAGCAGCCAGTACCAAAACAGCAGTAACATCAGTTCTGGTACCGTCGCAATCCATTCAACTCAGGCCAAATTATTAACGCTGGCCGCCGAGCGTGACGACCTCAATGCCACGCAAATTGGTGAAACAACCACCCAGTTAAAAGAACTGATGATCGAAGTGGACAAAGACGTCCAGTTCCTCAAATCCATTGGTTTTGACAATGAAGCCAACCAGCTTGGTCAGGCGATTCAGTCTTTCGATGGCGCACTGCGTCCATGGATGGCGATCAAAGCCGAGTTGGGTTTCAATGTTGATGAAGGCAAACTGGGCGAGTTGAAATCATTGGCGACAACGATTGAAAAGAAAATTGAAGAAACCGGTATGGTGACCATCAATTCTGATTTTCAGGCGATGATCAAAACTCAGCAGAATTACTTACTTCAACCGAACGAACAAAATCTGAAACTCTTTAACCGTGCGATGGCGGGATTTGTCAGCTCCTCGAATTCCTATGCGATGTTGGAGCTGTATAAAAAAGAAATCGAACAGTTCAAAACCACCTTTGCGCGTGTGAGCGAATTATCCCAGCAGGTTAAAGAGCAGGAAGCGGCATTAGTCGGCAGCGAAACTCAGGCTCGCGAATTGATTGAAACAATTTCTGAAAAATTGGAGTCCATGAGCACGCAATTCCGCAATGCCGCGGAGAGTTCTGGTAACAAGACATTGTGGTCTGTGCTGGTGGCTTGTGCAGCGCTGGCGGTGATTACTATTTCTATCTTTGTCATGCTGAGCCTTTCACTCTCACGCTCTTTGGCGCAAACCAAAGCGATTCTTGAACGTTTGTCTGCCGGTGATTTGTCCCAGCGCTTGGCGATTACACGCAACACCAATGATGAGTTTAACCAGCTGGCGGTGGCCATTAACCAGAGCTGCGAAAACTTAGGCGAGCTGGTCAAGGCGGTTCAGGATCGCAGCCAAGCTTTGTCTGGTGACGCAGCTGAGCTCAATTCAGGCATCGATAACCTGGCACGCAGCCAATCCGATATTCTTGGTCAGACGCAATTGTTGGCTTCTGCGACTGAAGAGGTGAGTGTGACGACTCAAGAAGTGTCGAACTCTCTGGAGTTTGTGTCTGATGTCAGTAAATCTTCCACTCAAGCTGCGGAAGACGGTTCGAAAGTCATTGCCGCCGCGATCGGTTCGCTGGAGGAAGTGGGTAAGATCCTTAACTCCGCAGCAGGTCATATTCAGCAGTTAGAACAGGCATCGTCTAAAGTCGATTCGGTGATGGAAATCATCAATGGCATCGCTGAACAAACTAACTTGCTGGCTCTCAACGCTGCGATCGAAGCAGCGCGAGCAGGTGAGCAGGGACGCGGCTTTGCCGTCGTGGCGGATGAAGTTCGCAGCTTGGCGGTGCGCACGGTGAATGCGGTGACCGAAATTTCCGGAACGATTGAAACCATGAAAAAAGAGAGCGCCGAAGTGATTCAGTTTATCGGGCAATCTGAACACAGTATGAAAGTGGGACAGGAGCGTGGACTCGAAGCAATGGAAGCGCTGACTCACATTACGGAAAAGGCTGAGCAAGCAGCGCACCAGACGGAAGTGATTTTTGCGTCGATGAAAGAGTTAGCGACCACCAGTCAGTCCATGGCAGACAGTATGATTCAGATTTCGGTGGCGATGAAACAATTGGAAGACAATAACGAGCAGTTGCGCTCGACCAGCCAAGTGGTGGATCAGCGTTCAACCAGTCTCAATAGCGATTGTCAGCGATTCACCATTTAGCGATTACCGATCAGAAAAACGCATAAAGCGTAAATGAGCCAGTACCGTGGATATTGCGAGAGCTTTCTTTGTACTCTGCGGTATTGGCCGTTGTTGCGATACTCGCGCCAATCAGTGACCCATACCAAGCGGCACCCAGTACCGCAGTGGTCTGCCAAGGTTCTAAAGTCACATCATAGTAGTTCGGTTCATGTTCCAACCCATTCAGCGGACGATTGCCTTCAATGGTAAGGTCGTTGAACCGATAACGCCCTTCCACACCACCAAACAGGAACCAGCCGTGGGTTGAAGCGCCAATCATGCCGGGAAGAAAAGGCTTTTCCGCGGAAATTTGTGCACTGCCAAAGTTGCCGGCCAGATCTTGCCCCCATCTGAGCATCACTCCGGTCGATGCATCGCTGCGAAAGTTGCCCACATTCACTTCTGACACATTAGCAATGTCCCATTCGAGCCCTCCTAAAGAACGGGTGCGCACCCAATTAAAGTGGCCAAGATAGCCGACGCTGCCGGCGATTTTGTTTTCGACCTGATAGTCCCAACCGTTGGGGTCGTCTGATTTGGTAATGCCGTGTACCAGTATCTGCGCTTTCTCTGCCATTGAGTTTTCACCTGTGGTGCCAATGGTCAAGTTGAATCGCTGCGCTTGCTGCGGATGCAAACTCAGATAATTGAACTCAGCATGCAAATAACCGGCGTATGGGCGTTCGTTGGGCTGCGGGGTTTCGAGAGTGATGTCTGACGGTGTCCACATCTTATGGCCGACGCTGATCTCCCACTTATCTAAGCTGTTTGCGCCCCAGGCTGAAAGACTGAGCGGTTTAGCCCACCAATATGGAGTGATGCCTTGAGAGGTGTAAGTCAGGAAAATCCCGTTGGTGTATTCTTCGTCAACACCAAAAACACCATCGTTATCTAAATGGAGTGAAAACGTTGCCTGAGAAGAGGCAATCGCAGCGCCTGAAAACAGGGCAATAGGAAACAGGCGAAAAAACTTCATAAGGTAGCTACATCATTCCGTCATTGAACGAAGATAGTAACGCAATTTACTGAATTATTGAGGAAAAGTGATATTTGAACGACAAATTTGCGGGCGGGATTGTGTTGATATGCAAGCGATTTAATTGGTCTGCGATAGGTTTGGACTGAAATGAAAATCCCCGCTCAATGAGCGGGGATTGGTTTTATCGACTCAGACTCAATCTTATAGAGATTCAGTGAAAGTACGTGCGATAACATCTTGCTGCTGTTCAGCAGTCAGAGAGTTAAAGCGAACTGCGTAACCTGATACACGGATAGTCAGTTGTGGGTACTTCTCTGGGTTCTTCACTGCGTCTAACAGAGTGTCACGATTCAGTACGTTCACGTTCAGGTGTTGACCACCTTCGATGCCTGTTTCGTGGTGGAAGTAACCATCCATCAGACCAGCAAGGTTAGCGCGTTGTGAACCTTCGTCTTTACCCAGTGCATTTGGCACGATAGAGAAGGTGTAAGAGATACCGTCTTTAGCGTGAGCAAATGGTAGTTTGCCTACTGAAGTCAGAGACGCGACTGCACCTTTCTCATCACGGCCGTGCATTGGGTTTGCACCAGGACCGAATGGAGCGCCAGCACGACGACCGTCAGGAGTGTTACCTGTTTTCTTACCGTATACCACGTTTGACGTGATAGTCAGGATAGACTGAGTTGGGATCGCGTTGCGGTAAGTTTTCAGTTCACGAATCTTGTTCATGAAGACTTCAACCAGTTTGCATGCGATGTCATCAACGCGTGAATCGTTGTTACCGAATTTAGGGTAGTCACCTTCGATTTCGAAATCGACTGCAACGCCATCTTCGTCACGGATTGGTTTCACTTTCGCGTACTTGATAGCAGACAGTGAGTCAGCCGCTACAGACAGACCAGCGATACCACAAGCCATAGTACGAGTGACGTCACGATCATGCAGAGCCATCAGAGACGCTTCGTAGCTGTATTTGTCATGCATGAAGTGGATAGCGTTCAATGCAGTGACGTATTGTTTTGCCAGCCAGTCCATGAAGTGGTCCATTTTTTCCCACACTTCATTGTAATCCAGAACGTCTGAAGTGATTTTTGGCATTTTAGGACCAACTTGTGCTTTAGATTTCTCATCAACACCGCCGTTGATGGTGTAAAGCATAGTTTTCGCCAAGTTTGCACGAGCACCGAAGAACTGCATTTGTTTACCAACAACCATTGGTGATACACAACATGCGATTGCGTAGTCATCAGAGTTGAAGTCTGGGCGCATCAGATCGTCGTTTTCGTATTGAATAGAAGACGTGTCGATAGATACTTTTGCACAGAATTTCTTGAAGCCTTCAGGCAGTTTTTCAGACCAAAGCACAGTGATGTTTGGCTCTGGAGAAGGGCCCATGGTGTACAAGCTGTTCAGGAAGCGGAAGTTAGATTTACTAACTAGAGTACGGCCGTCAAGACCCATACCACCGATAGACTCAGTTGCCCAAATTGGGTCGCCAGAGAACAGTTCATCATACTCAGGAGTACGCAGGAAACGCACCATACGCAGTTTCATGACGAAATGGTCGATCATTTCCTGAGCTTCTGCTTCGGTGATCTTGCCAGCTTTCATGTCGCGTTCGATGTACACGTCTAGGAAAGTCGAAGTACGACCCAGAGACATTGCAGCACCGTTTTGAGATTTCACTGCAGCCAGGTAGCCGAAGTAAGTCCACTGAATTGCTTCTTGCGCGTTTTCAGCTGGGCGACCGATGTCGCAACCGTATTTCGCTGCCATTTTCTTCATTTGGCCAAGCGCACGGTGTTGTTCTGCGATTTCTTCACGCAGTTGCATGGTCATTTGCAGATCTTCGCCGTTTTCAAATTTCTCTTGAAGAGAAGTGAATTGAGCGAATTTGTCTGCCATCAGGAAGTCGATACCGTAAAGAGCCACACGACGGTAGTCACCGATGATACGGCCACGGCCGTATGCGTCTGGAAGACCAGTCAGTACGCCTGATTTACGACACGCCATGATTTCTGGAGTGTAGATGTCAAACACGCCTTGGTTGTGTGTTTTACGGTATTCAGTAAAGATTTTCTTAACTTGAGGATCCAGTTCGCGACCGTAAGCTTGGCAAGAACTTTCAACCATGCGAATACCACCGTTAGGGATGATCGCACGTTTCAGAGGTTTTTCAGTTTGAAGACCTACGATTTTTTCCAGGTCTTTGTTGATGTAGCCTGCATCGTGAGCAGTGATGGTAGAGATAACAGAAGTGTCGAAATCAACAGGAGCATGAGTTGAGTTCTCTTGTTTGATGCCTTCCATTACTTGTGCCCAAAGCTTGTTCGTTGCTTCGGTACCTTCAGAAACTAGGAAAGATTCGTCGCCTTCATACGGTGTGTAGTTCTTTTGAATAAAATCACGAACGTTTACTTCGTTTTGCCACTCACCTGCCGCAAAACCTTCCCAAGCTTTAGCAAATTGCTCTGCCATGACATACCTACCTTTTTAGTAGAAAAAACACGTACTGTTCGCCGTTGAGCCAGCTATCCTGCATGAATCAGGAGTCAGTACACTCTTTGAATAACAATATCTATATTCAATCTATGTTCGAAAATTATACTCATCCGTTTGAATATAGATATTGTTATTTGTTCCCCTTGATTTTCAATTTAAGCTAAAAAAAACTCGCAAACCTTAAACTAAATCAATAAATCTTAAAAAATTAAAATAAAGTTTGGGTAGTGCAATGCACTACCCAATATTTTTTTGAATCTGGCTTACTTAGTGTAGCCAAGCTTTCAGACCGTATTGGCTTTCCAACATACCTACTGCAAGCATAGCAATTAAACAGATAACCAACACACCGCCAGGAATGACGATTTTATCGACAAACGAAAGTTTAGATGCGCGCTCTTTGTCACCGATCAGGCCGTTGTTATCCAGCAGCATGGTCAATGCCCACGCCAGTACCGGGTTGACGACCGCAGAACCAAAGATACAGATACCAGCGGCTTGTGAATCTTTTGTGTCTTTAACCATCTGCATACCAGCTTCTAATAAAGGAAGGAATACACCCACCAACAGAGCACAGCGCATCACCGGAGGCCAGACCGCGACATCCATAGGGAAACCCAGAATCGCAATGGTCATCACCAGCAGGCCAAGAATGATCGCACCACCAGGGATTGGACGCTTCGCGATCGCTGCCGGGATCATGTACGTACCCCAAGAAGATGTGATGTTACCGCCACCCAGAGCTGTACCCACCATCTGACGGATAGAACACATGGTCATGGTGTCATCCACATCCATCAGCACTTTTTCAGTTTTACGAGGGTAGTTCAGTTCTTGGAAGATACGGTGGCCCAGGAAGTCTGGTGACCACATCGCAACCGCCAGAATGGCAAATGGCAGTGACGCAATAAAATGCTCTACCGTTGGCATGCCTAGCATCCAGCCTTCAGTGGTTGATCCCCACCAGTACACCGGGTTCAGGTTAGGCAGACCCATTTGCGTTTCGAAACGCAGGTCGAAACCTGCCCCGAACAACAAAGCGATGATCAGTCCAGTGAATGCACACACCGGAATGGCCAGCCAGCGCAGGTTCAGCTTGGCCAGAATCGCATAAATCACGATATTCACGCCCAGAACGACAAGGCCGACATAACCCATACTGCCCGCGACAACGTCAGCAGAATGTAGGCTGGTTGCCCATTCCTGAATGGAGGTGATCTGGCTCATGGTCCCGGTAAAACCGAGGAAAATCAGTAAGCCCCCGGCGGTCCCTTCCGAAGTGAGGTTGACCAGCTTGGAGCCGCCTTTGAAATAGCTCAGCAGCAAGCCGAACACACCAAGCAAAATTGCCAATGCAAGAGGGTGAGCACCGGCCAGTGCAATTGAGCCGATAAGAGGAATCATTGGACCATGGTTGCCTGCCAGGTTCGCACGCGGGTTTAAAAAGCCCGACGCGATGACACAGAAGAACAGAGCAGGGAATAGCATTTCTACACGCGCGACTTCAATCGCAAACTCTTTACCCAGAGTAATGTGGTCCCACGCTTGCGTCAGACCGTCGGCCCAAGACATCATAACAGCGGAGTACATCGCGATAATGCCGATGGTCCCTGCCAGTGCCGGAACTAAGTCTTCAAGTTCAAAGCGGAAGTCACGACCTGGCAGGTTCAAACCGAAGCGACGTGGCTTCATGATCTGCAGTTCGTGGTCTAGGTAATCGGAGCGGCTTGCAAACTCAGATGATGGACGGTGGAGCTCACTGTAGCTCTTTGTCTCGATGTCTGAGCGCTCTTTATTGACTACGTCTGACATAGATTCCTCATATTTATAAAAGTAAGTAATTCTTTGTTGAATTCTATAAAACTTGCCGAAGCGAAAAGGTTGAAACTGCATAACTGTTCATTTTAGCAACAACAATGCATAACCAACTGATTGAATACAGAGTTTTTATTTACTCTTTTATTTGTTGGCGAGTTTAACGTGCTAACTCTTTATAGTGATTGATCTTGATCACTTTAAGAATAGATATGAAAGAAAACTACATTACGTAAATAAAATCAGCCAGATAGCGGCAAATGTGAATGAAATTTTTTTTCATAATGTAAGGTTTCCTACCGGGAAAATGTACAGTTTGAGAGATGTGTCACTAGGTGACAAATGTTGCCCAGAAATCTTGCGGCAGGTCTTGTTTTTATAAAAATGTTAATAAAGTTCGATGGGTTTTTGTTCTGATGTAATGTGATTCTATGCGTTGTTTGGAGAAGAATTGGCTAAATTATGAATTTATACTCAGATAAAACAACTAAATATCCCGCTTTTATAGGTTAATAATTTGTTGCATGTTCCTGGGGAGAGTGCTAGTTTGTATCGGAAATTGGGCTGGAATGCTCGGCAGTGATAAAAAATACAGGGAGTTAGAGCGCATGACTGATGTACCAGCGCTGGATATAAAAAACCTGCACAAAACATTTGGCCAGAACGAAGTACTGAAGGGCATTTCACTTCAGGCTCACAAAGGTGACGTGATTTCTATCATCGGCTCATCCGGTTCAGGCAAAAGTACCTTTCTTAGATGCATTAACTTACTTGAAACCCCAACCGCAGGTGAAATCTGGGTGAAAGGTGAAATGATCCAGATGAAGAAGAACCGTCAAGGTGAATCTTCTCCTGCCAACGAAAAACAGGTTCAGCGCATCCGTTCGCGCCTGGCTATGGTTTTTCAGGGATTCAACTTATGGTCACACATGACGGTGCTTGAGAACGTTATCGAAGCGCCAGTTCATGTTCTGGGTGTTCCTAAAGCTCAAGCCATTGAGAATGCAGAGATGCTGCTCAAAAAAGTGGGCCTTTATGAGCGTCGTGACTACTACCCGGGACACTTATCGGGTGGTCAGCAACAGCGTGCGGCTATCGCCCGTGCATTAGCCGTTGATCCTGAAGTGATGCTGTTCGATGAGCCGACTTCTGCGCTCGACCCGGAACTGGTTGGTGAAGTTCTTGGGGTTATGAGAGATTTGGCAGAAGAGGGGCGAACCATGTTGGTGGTGACACACGAAATGGCCTTTGCCCGCGATGTGTCTAACCATGTGATGTTCCTACATCAGGGCCTGGTGGAAGAGCAAGGCGATCCGACGAAGCTATTCAGCAATCCGGACTCGGAGCGACTCAAACAGTTTATTTCATCGATTTACTGATAATGCCCAAGATTGTGCAGTCGGACACCCTTTGATTGGTGCCGTGATGCAGACTCTTCGCTGACAGAATTAACAAACACAACAATACAATCACAGGAGTATGGAAATGAAAAAGTGGTTATTAGTGACGGCTTTAGCTGCAACTGCAGTAACTGGTGTAGCCCAGGCGAAAGAATGGAAAACCGTTCGCTTTGGTATTGAAGGCGCATACCCTCCATTTAGCTGGACGGAAGCCGATGGCTCTCTCAAAGGCTTCGACGTTGATATGGCGAACGCATTATGTAAAGAGATGCAGGTTGAATGTAAGATCGTTCCTCAAGATTGGGACGGCATCATTCCTTCTCTGCTAGCACGTAAATACGATGCGATCATCGCGGCGATGTCTATCACTGAAGAGCGTAAGAAGAAAGTCGATTTCACTCACAAGTACGCTTTGATCCCGAACAAATTTATCGCAAAGAAAGGGGCTAATCTGGACTTCACCAAAGAAGGCCTGAAAGGCGTGAAAATTGGTGTGCAACGCGCAACGACTCACGACAAATACCTGACTGATAACTATGGTGATGCAGTTGAGATTGTTCGTTACGGTTCATTTGATGAAGCGTATCTGGATCTGGCGAACGGTCGTATCGCAGCGGTTCTTGGCGATGCGTCAGCGTTGGAAGACGGCGTTCTGAACAAACCAGGTGGTGAAGGTTACGAATTCGTTGGTCCTTCTCTGACTGATCCTAAGTGGTTCGGTGATGGTTTCGGTATCGCAACACGTAAGCAAGACAAAGATCTGACTGAGAAACTGAACGCAGCGATCGATGCTCTGCGCGCGAAAGGCGAGTACCAGAAAATCGAAGCGAAATACTTCAAGTATGACGTTTACGGCCAATAATAAGCCTGACGCAACCCAACGATTCACGTTGGTATAAAAAACAAAAAGGCATTCCTGGTTGCTGGTTCCTAGTTCGTAGCAGTACCCAGCAACCAGGCTCTAAGGGACTAGGAAAATTTTTATGCTGGATTTACATGGATACGAAGCCTCCATTTTCAAAGGAGCCGTGCTGACCATCGAAGTGGCCGTGCTGTCACTGTTGCTAGCGATGTTGTTGGGCATGTTGGGCGCACTAGCCAAACTGGCGCCTTACCGTTGGGCAAGAGCCATTGCCACACTTTACACCACGATTATTCGCGGCATTCCGGACTTGGTTCTGATGATGCTGATTTTCTTTGGTGGCCAAATTCTACTTAATAACAGTTTGTACGCCATCAATGAATGGCTCAACAACTGGTTTGCTTCAAGTGATCCAAACCATGAGTGGGTCTCATATCTGCCGGACTATATCGATGTCAGCCCGTTCATCGCCGGCGTACTCACCATCGGATTTATCTTTGGTGCTTATATGGCAGAAACCTTTCGTGGCGCGATCATGGCTGTCGATAAAGGTGAGCTGGAAGCCGCTAAAGCCTATGGCATGAGCGCAGCGCTCTCATTCCGTCGTATTCTGTTGCCACAAATGATCCGTCATGCGTTACCGGGTTTTGGTAACAACTGGTTGGTGCTGCTTAAAACCACTGCGTTGGTGTCGATCATCGGCTTGGAAGACATGGTGCGTATGAGCTCGCTGGCTGCGGGCTCAACGAAAATGCCGTTTACCTTCTATATGGCGGTCTCGATCATCTTCCTGCTGTTTACCAGTGTTTCAACCGGTCTTTTAAAGATCGTTGAACGTAAATTCAGTATTCACACGAGGTAGAGCGCTATGGATTTTTCTTTAATTATCGGAAGCTTGCCAATCTACTTCAGTGGTTTGTGGACCACGGTATGGCTGGTTGGCCTGTCTTTGGTGATTGGTCTGAGCATTGCCATTCCGTTGGCCATTGCCCGTAACAGCCGCAACTATGTAATCAGTACGCCTGCGTGGGGCTACATTTACTTTTTCCGTGGAACACCGCTGCTGGTTCAGCTGTATCTGATCTACTACGGTATGGATCAGTTCTTTCCGGTTAAAGGTACATTATGGGAGAACGCCTGGTTCTGTGCGCTGGTTGCTTTCGTATTGAACACGTCGGCCTATACTGCGGAAATTATTCGCGGTGCCATCAATGGTTTGCCAAAAGGTGAAGTTGAAGCTGCGAAAGCATACGGCATGGGGACTTGGAAAACCTATCGTCGAGTGGTATTGCCAAGTGCACTGCGCCGTGCGCTGCCAGCCTACAGTAACGAAGTGATCTTCATGCTCCATGGCAGTGCGGTTGCGGGTATTGTTACCATCATGGATCTAACGGGCGCTGCGCGATTGGTCAACTCTCGATATTATGCGCCGTTTGAGTCGTTTCTGACCGCTGGCCTATTCTACATGTCGCTGACGTTTATGATTATTTTCTGCTTTAAGAAAGCGGAAAAGCGTTTCCTCGCGTATCTTCGTCCGCTGAGCTGAATGATAGGACGGTACAAAATAGCTAAAAAAGCCCCGTACAACGGGGCTTTTTTGTCGGCAAATCAGTTGGGTAAAGGATTACGCCGAGAATACTGACCAGATCGGCGCATGATCAGACGGCTTATCGATGCCGCGCAGCTCGTAATCGATCCCCGCTTCCACACATTTTGCTGCCAGCGATGGTGTCGCCAGAATCACGTCGATACGCAGCCCCCGGTTGTCGTCGAAGCCTTTCGAGCGGTAATCAAACCACGAAAATTGATCGTCAACGGTTGGGTGCAACTTGCGGAACGTATCTTCAAAACCCCAATCCAGCAGCGTTTTCAGCCATTCACGCTCTTCTGGTTGGAAAGAACACTTACCCGTTTTCAGCCAGCGTTGGCGATTAGGTTCACCGATACCGATGTCGAGATCAATCGGACTGATATTGATATCACCCATGACGATCAACTGCTCATCCTGACTGTGATATTCGTTGAGGTAACCCATCAGATCTTTATAGAACTGGCGCTTGTAGGGGAATTTGGTCTCATGGCTCACGTTGTCGCCCTGAGGGAAGTAGCCGTTCATGACGGTGACTTTCTCACCTTGCTCATTAAGGAAGGTCGCCATGATCATACGCTTTTGATGGTCATCATTGTCGGAAGGAAAACCTTTGCGAACTTCTAATGGTTCGTGCTTGCACAGCATCGCCACGCCGTAGTGTGCTTTCTGGCCGTGGAAGTAAACTTTATAACCCATCGCCTCTACGTCTTCGAGCGGAAAGGCCTCATCGTGAACTTTGATTTCCTGCAAGCCAATTACATCAGGCTGATGCTTATCAATGACGGCTTGGAGTTGGTGAAGTCGAGCGCGCAAGCCATTGATATTAAAACTAATAATTTTCATGGTTTGTCCTTTATTATGATCTTAGCGATTGATGTTACCAGCTTCGAATGCGAGTACAAGACGAAAAAACTCTGCAATACTGTCTTAGTCAGAAAGTTGTAAAATCGATGTAAACTTTCGGTTGATAAATCGATAGATTGTGGTCTAATTTCAGGCTTCCTTGTTCATTTAAAGGGCAAATGGCGCAAGCATAAGGATGTTGTATGCGAACACTATCAGTTCAGTGGAAAATTACGCTAATGGCAGGTATCTGTCTGCTCGTAACGTCACTTTCTCTTATTGGCTTCTCGGTTTATAACGCAGTCAATAATCAAAAAATTATCAAACAGCAGAGCGCAGATTCGGTAATCAGCAAGTCTCAGCAACTGCTGCAAACTCGTGCTCAATTAAACGCAACCGAAATCGCCGAGTTTCTCAACGAAGCCACCTACCGTGCCGAAATGCTGGCCTCCAATGCGCTGTTTCTGAAAACTAACGCCGAAGAGAACTTTGGCGCGAGCGAAGAGCTTCGTACTTCTTTAGATGAGATGGTGCGAAAGTCTGTACTTAATTTTCCGACCATCGATGGCGCGTACTTGGTTTTTAAGCCCAACATGCTGGATAACGAGGATGGCAACTACATCAATGCCGATTATGTTGGCTCGAATGACTCCGGACGTTTTGCACCGTACTGGATGACGACGCCCAATGGCGAGAATGTCATTGCTAATGTGTTGAGCGAAAAGGCGTTAGCCGCATCAGAAGATGGAGAACGTTTCTCTTGTCCGCTTACCAGCGGGGATACCTGTGTATCGACTCCTCGCTTAATCGAACAGGAAAATGGCGGCGTTTTGGCGGCATCCATCTCTGTTCCGATTAAAATTGATGATGCGCCAGTCGGCTTCTACGGCATCGATTTAAAATTGAATCCGCTACTGAAAATCGCTCAGGATTCTGACCGCAGCTTGTTTGGCGGAAGCGGTAAAGTCTTTATCATCAGTCTGGATGGTACGCTAATCGCCAGCGATGACACGTCATTGCCTATTGGTCAGAAATTCTCGGGCTCGACACTCAGTGGTGAGCAAGTGACTGACTTATTGTTCGGCGATGCAGTAAAAACTCAATGGACACAAGATGGCAGCTGGCTAACGGTTTTTGCACCAATTCATGTCGCTAACCAAACCTGGGGCGTCATTTTTGAAATGCCGCGCAGCAGTGTGCTTGCCGATGCGAATGAGTTGGATCAAGTGATCTCAAGCCAGGTGGCCAGTGGCGTCAAAACAGAGTTGGCGGCAGGTGCCGTGTTCGTTGTGTTGGGGTTATTGATTATTGCGCTGACAGCTTCCCGAATCGTTAAACCGATCCGGGCTGTGGTTGTGCGCCTGAAAGACATTGCGTCCGGAGAAGGGGACTTAACACAACGTCTTACGGTCTCATCTCAAGATGAGGTCGGCCAGTTGGCGCTGGGTTTCAACCAGTTCTTAGATAAATTGCAGGCGATCATTCGCCAGGTCGTTGATGCCACTCACTCGGTCGCTGCGACCTCAGAGCAATCTAAAGTCGCCGCTGCGCAAACGCGCTTGAGCAGCGAGTCGCAGTTCAAAGAAGTCGATTTGGTTGCGACAGCGTCCGAGGAAATGACGCAAACGGCGAGCTTGGTGGTTCACAACGCAGAAAACGCGGTGAAAGCAGCAGAGCAGGCTAATCATTCAGCTCAGCTCGGCCAGAACGTCATTGAAGCATCAGAAGCAGAAATGCGTAAACTGGTACAGAAAATGAGTGAAGCCGTTCCTGTGGTAGAAGAACTGGCGCAGAACAATGCCAATATCACGGAAATACTGGAAGTCATCGAAGGGATCTCGGAGCAGACTAACTTACTGGCTCTTAACGCAGCGATAGAAGCTGCCCGCGCCGGTGAGCAAGGTCGCGGTTTTGCGGTGGTGGCGGATGAGGTCAGAAATCTTGCCAGTCGCACGCAGGATTCGGTGGGTGAAATTCGTCTGGTGATAGAGAAAGTGCAAAAAGGAACTCGTGATGTGGTGGCGGCCATTCAGGATGGCAACCAATTGGCTAATGGCACCGCGCACCAAGTTCAGAATGCGGTCACAGAATTGAGTCAGGTATTTGAAGCGATCGCTTCCATCAACGATATGAACTCACAAATTGTGAAAGCCGCTGAAGAGCAGCAGACGGTTTCTGCTGAAGTTAACCAGAGTGTGGCTAACATCCGCGATCTCAGCGCACAAATTCTCGAGCAAGCAGGCGAGTCGGAGACGGTCGGAGCTCAAATCAGTGAATTGAGCCAAAGGCAGCAACAACTGGTTTCTCAGTTTAAGGTATGAAGATAAAAAAGAGCGCTCAGGCGCTCTTTTCTTTTAGCTTGTTCAAAAGGTCACCTTTGACGATTTCCAGCGCGGCTAATGCGACATGAGGATCCACCTCATTGCTTTCGAGCAGATAAATCAGATCGACCGCGAGTTTGATCTCGTCTGATGCGTCGTTTAAAGGAACAGATGACTGACTCATTTATTGCTGTTTCTCTCTGTAGGTTATTTGTTTCTCGATTTTCGCTTTGGCTTCCTGACAGCGCTTGAGACGCTGCTCGACGGCAAGTAACGCTTGTTGAGCTGCTTGCTTCTGAAATACCGAGGCCTGCTCTAACGCATATTGTTTGTCGCGCACCATTTCCATGAGGCGCCGTTCCCAATCCTGATGCTGCGCTAAGTCCTGATACAGGTCGCTGATGGGTTTACGATAGTAGCTGCTGTGCTTGGGTTCACTTTTACGTATGGATTGTGTCGAGAGTTCACGCTGAATCGCCGCCACCTGTGCCAGTAGTCGCTCTGTTAAGTACTCGGCCCGTTGCGAAGTGAGCTTGCCAGCTTGCTGCTCTCGGAGAATCGCACTCAGGGTGCTTTCGGCCTCTTGAACGCAAGGAGTCAGCAGTTTGCCATGGCAATGAAACAGCACGGCATCAAAAAGTGGATGATGATGTTCGCCGCGGACGCGGTCTATCTGCGCTGCACTGCGTTTCAAATCATCCAACAGAGTCGTCAATCTTGCAAAATCACTCATAATCTCACCGCTGGGTAGGCTTAGCTTGTCTTAAACATCAATACTCAATCGTCCTTTTGAACGGTGGTAGCGAATCAAGCAGCGCTTTACCGTAACGTTTTGAGACTACACGTCGATCAAGGATCACGACTCTACCACAATCTCGTTCCTTTCTCAGTAGACGGCCCGCAGACTGAATCAGTTTCTTGCTCGCTTCAGGTACCGTAATTTGCAAAAAAGGATTGCCACCACGATGCTGGATATATTCTGCATGCGCTTGTTCCACCGGGGAAGTGGGGACCGCAAACGGTATTTTGGTGATGATGAGGTTTTCCAGCAGCTCACCCGGTAGGTCCAAACCTTCAGAAAAGCTGCCAGTGCCGAATAACACACTCGTTTTCCCACATTGAACAAGTGTTTTATGTTTATTTAGAATTTCTTTTCTGGATTTTTCACCTTGAACCTGCAGTGCCCAACCTTTTTTTATAAAAAGTTTAGCCACTTTTTCAGCGACTTCCTTCATTTGCCAGTAGGAAGCAAACAAAACCAGATTCGCCTTACCGTCTTGAATGTATTCTTCGACCTTATTCGCAAGATGATCTGTGTATTCAGGTGCTTGAGGCTCGTATTGCATTTTAGGGATCAGCAACTCTGCTTGATTTTGATAATCAAATGGTGACGCGAGCGCAAGGAATTGGACACCGTCTTCCGCTTTTTCGCTGATGCCTGCCTGACGACAGAAAAAATTAAATGAGTTAAGGGCTCGCATGGTTGCTGAGACCAATATTGCGCCGACACAGCGACTCCAAATTTGTTGGTCAAGTTGCCAACCAATCTCCAATGGAGAGACGTTAACTACGTAGTCGCCTTCGCGTTCTGGGCTGATTTCCAGCCAACGAGCAAGCGGCGCGCCTTTTTCCCGCTTAGGTTCAGCCATCAGGTGCCACACCTGAGCCAGATTTTCCAGTCGCTGAATGAAGAAGCCCAGTTCGGCAAGTGCTGGCTCAGCGAGACGAGGCGCCAACTCACCATCTTTAACCCTCTCCGCAATCAGGTCTGCAATCTTTGCAACGGCCTGATTGGCCTTTTGGCTTTGACGTTTGAGATCTTTGGCTTCTTCCTCTAGCCAGCTTGGTAAATCGCCATGCTCAAAACGATAGCGCTTGTCTTCAAATGCGCTGGCATCAAACTGTTTAGGGAGTTGGTTCAAGCTCGGTATCAGCGCTTGTATTGCATCTTGCGCTTCATTTCGAAAGCGGGAGACACGTTTCTCGTCGGCCAGATTTGCGAGCTTAGATAAAGATTGATTGAGTTTTTCTAACCAAGCTGCTGCGCCTTTCATTGTCGCGGCTGCTGAAGCATGTTCCCGTGCTACATGCGGTAAATGGTGAGCTTCATCAAACACATAAATCGTATTTTCTGGCTCCGGCAAGATAATGCCTCCGCCGAGATCTGCATCAGCCATAACCAGACTGTGATTGGCAATGATCACGTCGGCTTTATCCAGCTCTGAACGGGCTTTTTGGAAAGGACATTGACGATGTGCGGCAAAACTTCCGTTGCAACTGTGCTTATCGCTCACAATGCTATTCCAAACGGTATCGGATATCGGCTCTGGCCAAGAATCACGATCGCCGTCCCAGTTGCCTTGCGACAACTCGGTATAGAGCAGCTGGAGCTGTTCGATGTCTTTTTCTGCTGGCTTAGATTCAAACATTGCCATCTGACCCCCATCGGTACCAGAGGCCGCCGCCAGTTTCTCGGTACAGCAATAGCGCTGACGCCCTTTAGCCAGAATAAAAGTAAATTTTTGATCGGTGATACGGCGGTAAAGAGGCAGGTCTTTGTGCACCAACTGTTCCTGTAGTGCCACGGTAGCCGTAGAGATGACGATTTTCCTGTTATTAGTCACAGCAACCGGAATCGTGGCCATCAAATAGGAAAGGGATTTACCGATGCCCGTGCCAGCTTCAGCAACAAGCATGCGTGTAGACTTGTGATAACTGCCACAAAGTGTCTTTGCAATTTCCGCAACAAGGTAATTCTGAGCTCGGCGAGGCACAAAATTGTCGAGCTGATTTTGGAGGTTTTGGTAGCTGTTGCGTATCGATTGTTGAATTTTGGTAGTAAGCATAATGTGACCTGCGTATCGGGTCCCGGATGTTAGCACAGTTTGCTAAGCGATACGTAGTTCACGAAATCGTATGCTTTTAGAACAAATCTAGATCTCGTTCACAAAAAAAAACTGAACCTTCATACACTTAAATTAATTTTGAATTATGAAAAATATAAAACTCCACAAAGGTGATTTTTACTATATTTTATTCTGATTTATCTTTGTTTTTTATATGTATTAGAAACAAAAATCTATTATGTTAAAAAATTTAACATTTGCCTATTCTTAGTTTTTTGATTAGAACTTCGCCGAAGCATTATGAAATTTATATGTAAATATCTGATTTAATTGAATTTATTTATATTTTAGAAATATTTTTTTTCACATTTGACACGCAGCATAATCTTTTGCAATCTAAACCTCGAATTTAGTGGGCGATGGCAACCAACCGCAGAGTTGGGAAACCATCATCTAAAAAACAAAAGGGAATCGAAACGGACTTCCCAATTAAGAAAAGGCAGTGGATTAATATGAAAAAGACGCTACTAGCTCTAGCTGTTATCTCAGCAGCAAGCTCTGTAAACGCAGCAGAA
>ERZ1673961.37-NODE-37-length-68780-cov-341.592172_pt1 | contig 68780 bp, 68 predicted proteins | sample MGYA00580189_ERZ1673961 | MGnify/ENA primary metagenome ERZ1673961 (study PRJEB41334, sample SAMN05608105) | rock metagenome | biome: terrestrial subsurface; feature: shale formation; material: shale | place: USA: Pennsylvania ... | reverse complement strand
TGCTTCTTGAAACTCAATATCATTTTCAAAACATAGTTCTAAAAGATGGCTTTGAATATTTTTAGTTTTATCTATTTTTCGTAAAAGATAAAATATCACTGGGTTTATTTGTCTATACTTAACCTCATCATCTTTAAAATCATAATAAATAATTGCATAATTCTCTTCTTTTTTTTCTATATTTGCATTTAAAATATCATAGTTAAATTTCTTAAGTCTTGCACTATTTGAAAGTTTATAGCTATTTTCATAATGAAACTCTTTTAACTCTTCTATTTTGTACTCTTGCATGGCTAATTCAATCTCAATCCAGTCAAAGTATAAAAGTTCATAAAGATATTTTCTATCATGAAATAGTCTATTTTTTTTTACAAACTTTCTATAATCATTTGCAATTTGCCAAACAAACTCAGTGGTACAAGGCTCTTTTAGAAACTTTCTTATTGAGTTTTCTAACTCTTTTTCACTAATATACTTTTTAAACTCTAAAAAACTATTTTTTATAATCTCTTCATATCTATAATAAACTAACTTTTGATAAACTTTATATTTAGAAGAGATCTCTTTTTTATTATCTTTTGTAACAATATTAATAAAATCTTTTTGTATATCTTTTTCTAAATCAGCCATTTTGAACTTCTTTTACTATATTTTTCATGTGAAGATACTCTTTTTCAAGCTCACTTAATGGTGGGATATTATTATCCCTTTCTATCATCACAGGGGCGTTTATTTGTTTTAAAGTATACTCTAAAAGTTTCCAAACCCCACTACAAATGGGCATGCCATGAGAATCTATTCTAAGATTTGATTCCTCATCAAAATAGTGACCTGCAATATGCATATATGCAATTTTACTTTTGTCAATTTGGTCGATAAAATCTCTTGCTTTAAAAGAGTGATTTACTGAATTTACAAATACATTATTTACATCAAGAAGCATTTTAGCACCTGATTTTTCCAATACTTCATTTATAAAGTCAACTTCACGCATATTTGCATAAGGTATTAAGTAATATGTGGCATTTTCTAAGATTAAATTTCTTTGAATTATATCCTCAACCTCTTTTACTCTATCACTTATAATATTTACCATTCTTTTTGTCATAGGCAAAGGCAAAAGCTCATATGTTTGCATATTATTTAGTGATGAGAAACTAAGGTGTTCAGAATAAAACTCAATATTATATCTATCTAAAAACTCTTTTATCTTTTTAACAAACTCTTTATTTAACTTATCAATAGAACCAATTGATAGTGATAATCCATGGGCAACAGTAGGTTTTGAAAATAGTGCTTGCTCAAAGGCTTTTTCATAAACCCTTGGCATATGCATCCAATTTTCAGGAGTAACTTCCCACCAATCAGGTGAGAAATTGCTATGTTTTAAATCTAATAAAAAATCACTTCTTAGACCTAATCCACACCCCTTTAATTTAGTCATACAAAACTCTTAGTTAGCTTCCACATTTACCAGCACCACAAGAGCCAGTAACTTTTTTGTCTTTTTTCATACTATTGTTGTGCATGTCATTTTTCATGTCATTGCTTTTCATATCACCACCACATTTAGCAGAACCCGTAGAGCCTTTCATCTCTTTTTGCATATCAGCTCCACATTTACCAGAACCGCATGAGCCTTTTTTCTCTACTTTCTTCATATCGCCACCACACTTACCAGCTCCACAAGAACCACTACTTGCAGCAACTGCTGTTGTTGATGTAAGTGCAGCTCCTAGCATCATACCTGCTAGTTTTAATTTTGTATTACTTCTCATATTTTTTCCTTTAAACTACTTTTCTACTGCTTGAACTTCAATTTCTAATTCTACTTTTTCACTAACAGCTACTCCACCAAACTCTAAAGCTTTATTCCATTTTAAATCAAAATCTGTACGATTAATCTCTCCCTCAAGTGAGAATCCTACTCTATTATTTCCCTCTAAGTCTTTGATTGTACCACCAATTTCAACTTCTAATTTAACCTCTTTTGTAATTCCTCTTATTGTCAAATCACCAATCATAACACCTTCGTCATCACTTTTTTTAATATATGATTTCATAACAAATTTAAGTTCTGGATACTTTTTTGCTAAAAAGAAGTCTGCACTTCTTAGGTGATTATCTCTTTTTTCAATACCTGTATCTATTGATTCTGTTTTTATTGTTGCGTTTAATGCTTTGAATACTTTTGTTTTGTAATCAAAATCAATATTTGCATCAAACTTCTTAAACTGCCCATTTACTTTTGTAATCATAAGATGCTTAACTGAGAAACCTACTTCTGAGTGTGCTTTATCTAAAGAGTGAGGTGTTGCATTTAATAATCCCGCTGCTAAAAATAAACCTGCTAGTAATTTTGCTGTTAACTTCATATTGTCTCCTTCGTGTCATTTTCATACAAAAGCATTATAGAATACTTATGTGTATTGTTTGTGTAGAAATCTTATTTATTATTATGTTATACTTACCTTAACTTTTAGGATTAATTATGAATATACTATTATTAGAAGACGACCTTATACTAAATGAAATAATCACAGAATATCTTGAAAATAAAGATTTTGAAGTAACATCAACTTATGATGGAGAAGATGCATTATCTTATCTATTTTCAAATATCTATGATTTATTACTTTTAGATGTAAATGTACCAAATATAAATGGTTTTGAAATTTTAAAAAGATTAAAAGATGAGGGTATTACAACTCCATCTATTTTTATTACTTCACTAAATCAAATTGATGATTTGAAAAAAGGTTTTGATATAGGATGCAATGACTATATTAAAAAACCCTTTGAGCTTGAGGAGTTAAGATTAAGAATTGAAAATATAAAAAAGACATTTAATATAAATGCAAATATTTTACAAATTGAAGAGAATATTATTTTTAATACTCAAGATTTAATTTTAAATAATGATGGTATTATTCATCATCTTCCACAAAAAGAGGCTAAAATACTTATTTATTTAGTAAATAATGCAAATAAAATAATACCCCATGAAGAGTTGATATCTAATGTTTGGGGTTATGAAGATACTCCTAGTTCTTCAACACTTAGAACATACATAAAAAATCTTCGTAAAATTTTAAGTGATGAGTATATACAAACAAAAAAAGGAGTTGGTTATAGTTTTAACAAGAAGTGAAAAATCTGCACTTGTTAGATTTTTGAGCCTATATCTTGGTTCATCGTTTATTTTACTTACTATTATTGCTTGGCTTTTTTATAAAGTAGAGTCAAATTTATATTATGATTTGATAACTTCAAATATGAAAAGTGTTGCCTCTAAAATATCTTCAACCATAATCTATGCGCATATGACAAATCAAAAAATAAATCCTGAAAAGATTAGAAAAAATATTGATTTTGATTTTGCACTTTATAACAACAATCATGAAAAACTTGTAGGAAATATTGAGGATAAGATTGATTTTACAAAAAAGATAAATCAATATGGGAACAGTTTTATTTTAATTGATGATTCTGCATTGGGGCATTTAGGAATAAATTATGTTGTTATTAAAGAGAATTTCTTTCATAAAAAAATACTTGAATTAAAAGAGAAGATTTTTATATCCTTTTTACTAATTTTTGCATTTTTATTTATAACTGGCTTTTATCTTGCAAAGATGTTTATTAAGCCTATTACAAATGAAAGATTAAAATTAAATAACTTTATAAAAGATACGACTCATGAATTAAATACCCCAATTACTGCTATTTTAATGTGTACAAGTAAAGGTTCATCTCTTAGTGAAAAAAACTTACAAAGAATAAACCTAAGTGCAAAAAGAATTTCAGAAATATATAAAGACCTAATTTATCTATTTTTAGAAGAGAAGAAAAAAGAGTCACCAAAGGTTCTAAGAATTGATGAAATTTTAAATGAACAAATAGAGTATTTTACAACTTTAGCTTCAAAAAAAAGAGTAGAAATCACAACAGATATTGAATCAACCTCTTTTTTTATAGACAAAGAGAGTTTTATTAGGCTAAGTAATAATCTTATTTCTAATGCAATAAAATATAACAAAATAGGTGGTTCAGTAGATATTATTTTGAAAAATAATCAATTTATTGTATGTGATACAGGTACAGGTATTGATAAAAAAAATTTAAAAGATATTTTCAAAAGATTTTATAGAGCAAATAGTGTTCAAGGGGGATTTGGAATAGGTCTAAACATAGTATACACAATATGTAAAGAGCACAATATTGATATAAATGTTGATTCTACACAAAATAAAGGTACAACTTTTACATTAAATTTAAATTCCACGTTAATTGCACAGTAAAAATGTAAGAATTCCTTATTAAATAACAAAAAGGAGTTCTTATGAAAAGTTTTTTAAAACTTTTTTCTATTCTAATCTTAGCATTTAGTATTGCAAATGCAGAACCTATTTCACAATCTGGAAATAAAAATGGCTATGATGTAAAATTTACATCTGAAAAATCACTTGTTGTTGGACAAAATAGTTTCTTTGTTCAAATCTTTAAAGATGGCAAACAAATCACTAATGCAAAAACTAAAATAAAGTTTTATATGCCAGAGATGCCAGGTATGCCATATATGGAGTTTAAAGATAAAGGTAAGCTTGTAGGAGATAAATATAAATTAGATGTAAATTTATCAATGAGTGGAACATGGCAATATCAACTAAAGTTTAAAACTTCTAATGGAGAAGTTCATACTTTAAGAGGAAGCGTGAACTTATAATGAAAAAGTTTTTATTTGTAATCACTCTTTTTATATCAACTCTAACAGCAAATAGCATAGATACTTTAGTAAATAGTGCTATTTTGAAAAATAGTGAGCTTAAAAGTATAGAAAAATCTATTATGATTGCAAATGAGAATATCTTACTTGCAACAAAATATTCAAATCCTACTTTGTCTTTAGGTTTAACAGATATTCATACAAATGAAAACTATAACAAAAGAGATTTAGAACCAATGCAAGCACAGTCTATAGGAATAACTCAGGCTATTCCTATAACTGATAAACTAGAGATTAATCAATCAATTCAAATCACAAATAAAACTATTTTAGCTCTTAGTTTAGAAGATAAAAAGCTATTATTAAAATCGAAAATTTATGAACTTGCATATAAAATAGCTATTTTAAAAGAAAAAAGAGATTTTATAATAAAACAAAAACAAAACTTACAAAAGATTGAAAAATTACAAAATTATAAATATCAAACTTCAAACAATGATGTAAACTCTATATTTAACACAAAAATTGCAAGAAAAAACTTTGATATTGTATTAAATAATTTAGATACAAATATACAAACTTTAAAGCTAAATCTTGAAGAAATAACATACAAAAATATAAATAATATAAAAATAAATACAAATATAGATAAAAAATATATCAATTTAAAGTTTGACAATCATCCAAAAATAAAAGCCTTGCAACAGCAATTAAGACTAAATAAACAGCAAGAAGCTTTTGAAGAGGCTTCTAAAACATCTGATATTAAATTAAATGCTACATATTTTAATAGAAGAGAGTTTCAAGATTATGTAAATATCTCTGTTTCTATTCCTTTGTCAATTTATAATACAGAAAATATAAAAGTAAAAAAAGCACAACTAGAATATTTAAAAACAAAAGATGATTTACAAACTTTAAAACAAAACTTTATTATTTCAAATAAGATTTTACAAAAAGAACTAAATAATAGCTATAAAAACTACAAACTTATTACAAAAGATATTATTGCACTTCAAAATGGTATTGAAAAAAGTTTGAATATTAATAATAAGTTTAAAAATAACACCATAAAAATCATACAAAATCTAAATAAAACTATTAGTTTAAAAATAACTGCACTTGATGAAAAAACAAAATATTTCACAGCTTTATCAAAAGCTATTTATTATGAAGGAAAATAGATGAAGAAAATAGTACTTATATGTTTGCTTGGCTTAACTTTAATAAATGCAAAAATAATAGAAGTTGAACAACTATTTAATAAAAAAATTACCACTGTAAAAAAAGAAAAAGTATCATTTACCAAAGAGTTTTATGCAAATAGCTTAATAATAGAAGATAAAGTTGTTGATATAGTAACAAGATTTGATGGCTTTATAACAAAACTAAATGCAAATAGATTATATATGGATATAAAAAAGAATCAAGCACTTTTTTCTATCTATTCTGATGATATTTATAATATAACTAAAGAGTTAAAAATAGCAAAAGATTTAGATAAAAACCTTTATGAAAGTACACTTGATAAACTTGAAGTTCTAGCTATTAATAAAAAAGAGATAAATAGAATTAAAAATTCAAAAAAAGAGTTTAAAGATGTGACTTTTTACTCTCCTATAGATGCAATAATCTTACAAAAAAATATAAATTATAAATCATTTGCAAAAAAAGGGAAACTTCTTTTACAACTTGCAAATATAGATAAACTTTGGGTTATTGCAAAAATATATGAAAGTGATTTAAAAGATATAAAAGTAGGTCAAAGAACAAAAATATATTTTGATGGATTAGAACAAGCAGTTGAATCAAAAATAGATTTTATTTATCCAAATATTGACTCAACAAGCAAAACAGTTGATGTTAGAATGACCGTTGATAATAAGGATAAAAAAATATATCCAAATATGTTTGCAAAAGTAAAAGTAGAGATTGCACATGAAACAATGCTTACTTTACCTAAAACAGCTGTTTTAAATAAAGCAAGCAAATATTATGTGTTTGAACCAATTTCAAAAAGTGAATTTGAACCAATTGAAGTAAAAGTAAAAAGAGTATCTTCAAATAAGTATCAGATTCTAAGTGGTCTTAGTGAGGGTCAAAAAGTAATAAATAACTCACTATTCTTGCTTGATAGTGATGCTGTTACAAATGGTCTTTATGACAATGATGACGATGATTGGTAGGAAATAAATTATGGTTGAAAATATAATCTCATATAGTATAAAAAACAAATTTCTAGTACTTTTTTCTATTATAGTATTAACACTTGCCTCATTTTGGGCAGTTAAAAATACTAGTTTAGATGCCTTACCTGATTTATCTCCTCCACAAGTAATTGTGCAAGTAGAATGGGCAGGACAAAGTCCAAAGACAATTGAAGAGCAAGTTTCATATCCTCTTATATCAAACTTGATGAGTTTACCAAATATTGAAACAGTAAGAGCTATGAGTTCTTTTTCAAATGCATTGATTTATATAATTTTTAAAGATAATACAGACCTTTATGAATCAAGAAATAGAATATTAGAGCAATTATCTCAACTTCAAGGAGAATTCCCCTCAAATGCAAAAATAACTATTGGTCCAGATGCAACAGGTGTTGGTTGGGCATATGAGTATGCATTAAAATCTGATACAAAAAGTTTAGATGAACTAAGAACTTTGCAAGATTATTACTATAAATTTGCTCTTTTAGGGGTAGATGGAGTTAGTGAAATTGCTTCAATTGGTGGATTTATAAAAAACTATGAAATAACTTTAGATCAAAATAAAATGGTGCAGTACAACATAGGTATTGATGAGATAAAAAAAGCCCTTGAAAAAAGCAATAATGACAAAGGTGGAAGAATAATCTTAGAAAATGGCTATGAGCATATTATCACAGCAAAAGGCTATTTACAAAGTGTTTATGATATTGAAAATATCACTATTAAAACTCAAAATAATACCCCTTTGAAAGTAAAAGATATTGCAAGTGTTAATATAAGTTCAAAAAATAGAAGGGGAATGGTAGATTTAAACGGTCAAGGTGAAACTGTTGGTGGTATTGTAATTGTAAGGTATGGAGAAAATCCATACAAAGTAATTAAAAATGTGAAGAAAAAGCTTGAAACACTTAAAATTGATGGAGTTGAAGTAGTTGAAACATATGATAGAAGTTCACTAATTGATAAAGCCATTGATACTTTAAAATCTACATTAATAGAAGAGTCTATTATAGTAATGGTAGTTACTGCTTTATTTTTATTTCATGCAAGATCTGCATTAATTATAATAATTATCCTTCCTATTACTGTACTTTTAACTTTTTTATTTATGAAAATATTTGGAATGGGTTCAAATATCATGAGTTTAGGTGGTATTGCAATAGCAATTGGAGCAATGGTTGATGCAACTATTGTAATGGTAGAAAATGCCCATAAACACCTCCAAGGAAAAGAAGATATTTCAAATAAACAAAGAATTGAAATTATTATAAAATCAGCAAAACAAGTAGGTCGCCCTATTTTCTTTGCTTTAATTTTAGTTGTTGTATCTTTTTTACCAATCTTTGCTTTAACAGGGCAAGAGGGAAGATTATTTACTCCCCTTGCATTTACAAAAACTTTTGCGATGGTTAGTGGAGCTATTTTATCAATTACGGTGGTACCTATTTTAATGATATTTTTTATAAAAGGTAAGATTTTAAGTGAAGACAAAAATATACTAAATAGATTCTTTGTAAAGCTTTATTCACCACTTTTAAAACTCTCACTTAGATTTAGATATGTAATTGTAGCCCTATTTTTAGCAACTATAATATTAGCATACCCTGTTTACAAAAAACAAAACTGGGAATTTATGCCAATGATGAATGAGCAAACTTTTATGTATATGCCTGTAACTCCTTATGGACTTGGTATTGATTTAGCAAAAGAGTTAACTCAAAAAACAGATAAAATTTTGAAATCTTTCCCTGAAGTTGAAACTGTATTTGGAAAAGCAGGAAGAGCAGACACTGCAACTGACCCTGCTCCACTTGCAATGATTGAAACAATTATAACTTTAAAGCCACAAGAGAAGTGGAGAGAAGGCATGACATATAAAAAACTTATGCAAGAGATGGATGAAAAACTAAGAATTGCTGGACTTACTAATTCATGGACTTATCCTATTAGAGGAAGAATAGATATGCTTTTAACAGGGATTAGAACTCCACTTGGAATAAAACTATATGGAAATGACCATGAAAAATTGGAAAATGTTGCACTTAAAATTGAACAAAAATTAAAAAAATATGATAAAACTCTTGCAGTATCATCTGATAAAATAAATTCAGGATATTATTTAAATATAAAAATCGATGATAAAATGTTATCAAGATACTCTATTACAAAAGATGATGTTTTAAATACTATCTCTTTTGGTGTAAGTGGAGCAGAAGTTTCTACTTTTTATAAAGATTTAGAAAGATATCCTATTAGCTTAAGATATAAAACAACACAAAGAGAAGATATTGCAAGTTTAGAAAATCTTCAAATTAAAACAAAACTTGGGTTTCAACCTTTAAAACTATTTGCAAAATTAAAATATGAAGAGGGACCATCTGTTATAAAATCAGAAAAAGCTTTAAATGTAAACTTTATATATATTACACCTAAAAATGGGGTTAGTACTAAAGAGTATAAAGATAATGCTAAAGAGCTTTTAGAAGAGATAAAACTGCCAACTGGTTACTTTTTTGAATGGGCAGGACAAAGTGAATATTTAGAGTCTGCTATGCAAAGACTTATATATATTATTCCTTTTACTTTGATGATTATATTTATTTTAATCTATTTTGCATTAAGAAATATCACATATACACTAATTATCTTCTTTACACTACCTTTTGCATTAACAGGAGGAGTATTTTATTTAGAGTATTTAAACTTCAATATTTCAATCGCAGTTATTGTAGGATTTCTTGCACTACTTGGAGTTGCAGCTGAAACTTCAATAGTTATGCTTGTATATTTACATGAAGCAATGCTTGAACTTAAAAATAAAGGTATAAAGTTTACAAAAGAGCATATCTTTCATGCAGTTTTTAAAGGTGCCGTTTTAAGATTAAGACCTAAACTTATGACTTTATTTGCTATTTTAGGTGGACTTATACCTATTATGTATATAAATGGGGTAGGAAGTGAAGTAATGCAAAGAATTGCTGCACCTATGATTGGAGGAATGATATCATCAGCATTCTTAACACTTATAGTTATTCCAGCAATATTTTATATATTAGCTCTTAAAAAAACAGATAAAATTTTAGAAACTAATATTTCTGTCTAAAAAGTCTTCTTAATTGAAGACTTTTAGTTTTTCCATATTCTTTCCATATTAAACTACTAAAATCATACTACAAATCAAGAAAAAGGATGTATGATGAAAAAACTTACAGTTACAATTTTAGGAACAGCTTTATTTACAAGCGCACTTTTTGCTTCAAATATGAGTCACCATGATATGAAAAGTATGAAAGGTGCAATGACAAAAGAGTTATGCATTAAGATGCATAAAAATTTTGCAAAAAAAGATACTCAATCTAATATAAAACAAACAAATTATGATAGATTATTAGAGGATTTAAATAAAACAGCTAAATATTCTGGATAAAGACAGCTTCTATGCTGTCTTTAATTTATAACCGATACTTTTTATAGTTTCTATTGTCTCTTTTCCCACAATTTTTCTTAAATTTTTAATATATGTTCTAATTGTAGTATCAATTGGTATATCATCATAAACCCAGTTATTTAATCCTATTTCTTCTATTGATACTGCTCTATTTTTGTTTTTATAAAGATACTCAAATACTTTTGCTTCCATCTTTGAAAGTTGATACTTCACCTCATCTTTTAAAATTATTCTATTGTTCACATCATAACAAAGATTAGGTGCAATTTTTACAAAAGTTGAGTCAATACTATATAATCTTTTTAGATTTTTAATTCTTAAATTTAACTCATCTAAATCAAAAGGCTTTTTAATATAGTCATCACAACCAGCTTCAAAACCCTCTTGCATATCATCTGCTTGATTTTTTGAAGTAATAAAGATTGTGGGTACATATATTGAGTTTTTTCTTAACTTTTTTAAAAGGGAAAATCCATTTAAATAAGGAACATTCACATCCAAAAGTAAAATATCAAAAAGATTATCATAAATTAACTCTAAAGCTTCTTGTGAGTTAGTAGTTGTCTTTACATCATATTTATTTTCAAGTAAATACTCTTCAATTATCTCATTTAAGATCATATCGTCTTCAAGTAATAATATTTTCATTTTTTCAACCATTTTTATTTAAATATATAAAAATAGTATGGATTTATCGTGTAAAATCTTACTTTTTAAAAATAATTTTTGATTTTAGTATATAATAGAAAATAGTTGCCATTCCTCCACTTGATATTGCCATTATCATAATCATGATTTGATATCTTACAGCAATTAAAGGATCAACTCCTGATAGAATTTGTCCTGTCATCATACCAGGCAAAGCCACTAAGCCTACGGCTAAAAGTGAGTTTATTTGAGGAATCATAGAGGCTTTAAAGCTTATTTCTCTTGCTTTTTTAAAGCTTTCATTTCTACTTAACTCTTTTTCAAACCTTTCAATAGCTAAAGAAATAACATTCATAGAGTTTGCAAATATCATCCCAACAATAGGAATAACATATCTTGGCTCATACAAACTATCTAAATCTAAAACCATTACAATAATTAAAAAAAGATGTATAAATGATGAAATAAAAGTAGCTATAAATATATGCATATAGTTTTTAAGACTTTTGTCTTTGGTTACTCTTAAAATAATAAAAGTTGCAAATACAAGCATGAAAAGAAGAATAAAAGAGCCAATAAGTAAATCTTTTGTTTTAAATATAAAAATTAATACATAGCCTATTAATGTCAACTGTAAAACCATTCTTAAGCTTGCATAAGCTATCTCTTTTTTATCACTTGTATATCTATAATAGAAGAACCCTACAAAAGCTAAAGGTAAAAGCATTATTGATAAATTTAAAAAAGAGATAGTTACCATAAAAATTCTTTATATTATTTTTTATGTAAATTATACACAAAAACTCCTAATGTACACTACAAGTACCTTTTCCTACACTTTTTTCTAATTTATTTGATAAAAACAGTTTAATACTATTTTCAACAGTTTTACTTGTGTCATCAAAATATACATCTAACCCTGCTTCTTTGAAACCCTCAGCTGGTTTTGTACCAATTCCTCCTACTATTAGGGCATCTGGATTAAAACTTAGAATATTACTAATTGCATTACTACAAGCACCTGTTTCATGACCTGGATTTTTGATAGACTCTACATCTACTATTTTTTCATCTTCTAATGTAATTATTGTATAAAACTTTGCTTTGCCAAAATGTGCACCTCTTTTACTTAAATATCCTTGGTTTTCATTTGTTGGAAATATTAATCTCATTTTCACTCCTTAATTTTGTAATTTTAATTTATTATTTTTAAAAGCTTTATATGCTTCATCTATTGTCATATCAGTAGCTCCAATATAGACTTTTATATCTGTTTGTTTTATAACATCTAAAGTTTTATATCCTATTGCACTTCCTAAAACTATTACATCTGGGCTCAATTTTAAAACTTTTTGTGCTGTTTGTAATCCTGCACCTTGATCCATATGCTCACTTTCATCATTTGATAAATACTCTTTTGTATTAGTTTGTTCATCAAATAAAACTAAAACTTTTGCTCTTCCAAACCTACTATCAATTAAGCTATCTTCACTTTTATTTATTGCTGTAAAAACTATTTTCATTATTTTGTCTTCTTATTATCCATTTGATTTCATTCCAGCTCTCATTTATAAGCTTAGAAATTTCACAATCTTTATCAAACTCTACTAAACTTTGAGAACAAACTAAAGCTTCTGAAAAAATCTCATTATAAGGTAATTTTGAAACAACTTTTATCTTTTTTCTTTTTAGATATTTTTCTATTTCTTGACTTAACTCATTATTTAAATCATACTTGTTTATTATACAAACAGCTTCAAGTTCAAAGGATTTTACAAGTTCAACTACTCTTTGTAAATCATGAAAACCAGACTTACTAGCTTCTGTTACAATTACAACTAAATTTGCCCCACTTAAACTTGAAATAACAGGGCATCCAATGCCTGGACTTCCATCAGTTATTACAAACTCTTTGTTCTGTTTTAAAGCTAGAACTTTTCCCTCTTTTTTTACTTTTGATACAAGTTTGCCTGAGTTTTCTGCCCCAAATCCAAGTTTTGCATGTACTAATTTTGAACCTGTTTTTATATTTGAGATATATAAATTTCCAGCTTTTTGCTCTTTCATACTAATAGCTTCAGTTGGACAAATTCTGCTACAATAGCCACATCCTTCACATAAAATTGCATCTATTATTAGTTTATTATCCTCTTTTGTAATTGCATCAAACTTACAAGCTCTTAAACAAGCACCACAATTAAGACACTGTTTTTTATCAATTACAGCAAGTTTACCACTAAAAAACTCACTGCTTTCTTCAAAATCTGCATCTAATAATAAATGCAAATTTGCAGCATCAACATCACAATCATTTATAAGGGCGTTATCTTTTTCTAAATATGCAAAAGACGCACTTAATGAACTTTTACCTGTACCACCCTTGCCAGAAACTATTACAATTTCTCTCATCTAATTTCTCCTAAAAAAGAGCATATCTCTTCTAATGATTTTTTAAAATGTTCAATCTCTTTATATACAATTTTTCCTTGTGAATATAATTTAGCAACATTTATATCATTTTTGATTTTTGCAATAATTTCAATACCCTCATCATTACAATAATCTTCAACTTCACTATTTCCTATTCCATCCTTATTAATCACAACTGCAAACTCTTTTTTTATCACTTTTAATGTTTCAACTGCTAGTTTTAAATCATTTAATCCAAAAGGAGTTGGTTCAGTTACTAAAACAATAAAATCACTTTGTCTACAAGCTTCTATAAAAGAGCAACTAGTTCCAGGTGGCGCATCAAATAGTTTTAAACTATTTAAAAAATTCTCATTAGTATAAGAGATGGTCTGTGATATTACAGGTATAGCCATCTCTTGTCCTAAATCAAGACATCCTTCAATAAAGTAAAAGCCATTAAACAACTCTTTAATTGTTCCAACTTTAGTAGGTTCCATAAATAAAGAAGCAGTGGGACATAACTCACTACAAGCAAAACAACTATGGCAAAGTTCATTAAAAATTAAAACTTTGTTGTTTGTTGTTACAATGGCATTAAAATTACAAACTTCAGAACAATATCCACATAAAGTACAACTGTTTTTATCCCATCTAGGAATGAGTTTTGTACAAGGATATTCATTTTTTAATTCGCCCTTTAAAAATTGTGTAACATTTGGTTCTTCTACATCTAAATCTACTAAAACTACATCTTTATTTCTATTTTTTAAATATATTGCTAAATTAGTAGAAAGAGTGGTTTTACCAGTTCCTCCCTTTCCACTAGCAATTGTTATTTTCATTAGAATTGATTTCTATTTTGAAGTTTTTACTTTTTTTTAATCCTTGACATTTTCTTCTTCTTTGTCCTAATTTTTTATTAGTGTTTTTATTATTTAATCTTTTACAATTTCTCATTTTTTATCCTTCAATTCTTGATTTTTTGTATTAGCTAGTTTAAAGAAGATATTGCAATAATCAGCATTATATTTTCACTTTTTTTTCTAGCACAACAATCTATTTTTTTCCTAATATGCACATATGTTCAGAATTATAACGAACATATGTTCATAAGTCAATATTAATATTAGTAAATTTTGAAAGTTTTCTTTTTTATTTTATTAATAACAAAAAGTAAAATTAGATAAAGTTTAAAAAATAGGGCATAAAAAAAGCTACAAGTTAAGTAACTTGTAGCTTTAAAGTTAAAAGAGTAAAGAAATACTTCTTACTCTTTTGTATATTTATACAATTTCTGGTTTTTCAAAAACTGTTATTCGTGGTGCTTTTTTAGTATATTTTTCAATTTGAACTAAAGCAGTGTTTGAGATATTTCCTTGTGCAAGTTTTGATGTACCTTTATCAATAGTAAGTTGATTTACATCACCATGTTTGCACATTGTTTTATCTTTACCTGGATCTTTTGGGTCATACCATCCACCCTCATCCATTTTAACAACACCTGGAAGAACATTTTTAGTTACAATTGCACCTGCAAGTGTAGAACCTCTTTTATTGTAAACTTTTACAATATCTCCGTTTTTAATTCCTCTTTTTTTAGCATCAATTGGATTTAACCAAATTGGCTCTCTTCCATTTACTTCATATAAGTCTCTTATCCAAGTATTAGATAACTGTGAGTGTAATCTATATTTTGGATGAGGAGATAATACATGCAATGGATACTCTTCTGACTCTTCTGAACCTAACCATTCAGCTGGTTCTATCCAACTTGGATAATGTAAGCAATCATCATAATTGAATTTTTTAATTACTCTTGAACTAATCTCAATTTTCCCAGATGGTGTTCCTAAAGGATTTAGCATTGGATTTTTTACATAATCTTCATATCTAGTAAAGTTTTTGTCTTCTTCTCTTACCTCAAACTTAACATATCCTTTTTCCCAAAACTCTTCAAATGTAGGCATTTTTATACCTTTATTTTCACCTTGAACTTTTGAGTTATTATAAAACTCTTTAATCCAATCCATTTGAGATTTTTTACCATCTGTAAACTCTTCTTCATATCCAAGTCTTTTACTAATTAATCTACAAATCTCATAATCATCTTTTGACTCTTTAACTGGATCAATTGCTTTTTTCATAGCAATAATATGGCTACTATTATAATCACCAATTATTTCAATATCATTTCTTTCAATTTCTGTTGTAGCTGGAAGAACTATATCTGCCATTCTAGCTGTTGGTGTCCAAAAAGGTTCGTGTACAATAAATGTTTCTAATTTTTTCCAAGCTTCAATCATTGTGTTTCTGTCTTGGTGGTGGTGAAATGGGTTACCACTTGTCCAATATACCATTTTAATTTCTGGATACTCTATTTTTTTACCATTAAAGTCAATAACTTTACCAGGATTTGATATCATATCTACCATTCTTGCACAAGGAATATTAAATGGCTCATATTTTGTCCAAGGACCATTTTTACTACTATTAATATTTGTAGAAATTCCACCTAAACCTGGTGCGTATGAACTTGGTGTTCCTCCATTTGAGTAGTGATAACTAAATCCAAATCCACACCCAGGAGTTCCTACTTGACCTAGCATACAAGCTAATGTAACTAAAGTCCAGTGAAACTGCTCTCCATGATCAGCTCTTTGAACTCCCCATCCAGCCATTAGCATACTTTTTTCATCTTTTAATTTTTGTGCAAAGTCTTTAATGTCTTTTTCTTTTACTCCACAAATATTAGAAGCCCAAGTTAATGTTTTTGGAGTATTATCTACTTTTCCAAGTAAATACTCTTCAAAATCTTTAAATCCAACAGTATATTTTTTGATAAACTCTTTATCATATTGATTTGAAGTATGTAAATAATACATCATTCCAAGCATCATTGCAACATCTGTATTAGGTTTTGGCTGTATCATTTTTGAATCAAAGTATATTGCTGTATCATTTTTTACAGGATCTACAGAGATTACATCAATTTGACCTTTTTTATGTGCTTTTTTTAACTGTTCTAAATAAGGAAAAGCTCCATGACCTGATACATCCCAATCAATTTGACAAGTAACAAGTGGATTTGCACCCCAAAAAACTACATTTTTAGCATGTTTTAAAACTAATGGCCAAGAAGTTTGTTGCTCATAAACTTCAATGCTTCCTAAAACGTGAGGTAAAATAATTTGTGCAGCTGCAGCTGAATAATCACCAATTCTTCCTACAAAACCACCTGATATTTTCATCATTCTATTCATTAAAGTTTGAGGATTATGAAGTTTACCTGTACAATACCATCCATAACTTCCTGCATAAATACTTTTATATCCATATGATTTTTGTACTCTTTGAACTTCAGAAGCTACTAAATCAAGTGCTTTTTCCCAACTAACTCTTACAAACTTCTCAGAACCTCTTTTTGAAGTATCACTTTTATGTCCATGTTTTAAGAAGCTTTCTCTAACCATTGGGTATTCAACTCTTGTTTTTGCATATGTTCTACTTGGTAGTGCATTAATCATAGGAGATGGGTTTGGATCATCTTCAAAAGCTGTAACTCCAGTAAATTGTCCACCTTTTACATGAGCTCTAAATGCTCCAAAGTGAGAACCACTTAAAGATTTTGATTTATTTGCAACTGGACCACTAATTAAACTATTTGCTGATAGATTACTAAATAAAAGTGTACTAGCTGCTGCTGCACTACTTCCTTTTAGGAACTCTCTTCTTTTAATATTTCCCATAACGCTCTCCTTATTTTCCATGTTTTTGAACAAATTTTACAACAAACTGCATATCTTCATCTGTTAAACCAGCTCTTGGTTTCATAGAGTTAATAATACTTGGCCATTGATTTACTGTATAGTGCTCTAATTCAGGTGCAGCATGACACGCTCCACATCTATTAGTAAATAGTTCTTTCCCTTTTGCATAAATACTATCAATATCTTTACTTAAAGACTCTTTTTTTACCCAAAATGTATAAGATACATTTTTCCATACAGTATCATATGTATCAGTTTTTTCTCCTAGAATTTGTGGTTTTATAGTTTTATTATCATCAAGTACTAAATAAAAAATTCTTTTCCCTACATCTTTAAAAAGTACATTTTCAAAACCATAAGCAGCCCAACCACTTACTTTAACTTTTTTAAAGTTACCTTTTTCATTTAAAACTTCTACTGGTGTAGCTGTGTCAATTTTCCCAACCTCTTTTTTTGCATTTGGAGTTAAAAATACTTGCCCATCATTTTTCAAATAAGCATTTTGCCCTGCAAAAAGTAGTGAATTTGAAAAAATTAAACCAATTAAGATTAAGCTTCTCTTTTTCATAGTTTTTCCTTAATTTTTTTACTTAAAGTTATTGTATAAGTAAAGTGTGAATAAACTATGAACTTTTTGTTAATTTAGATTTTAAGTAAGTATCCAATACCTTGGATATTTTCAATAAGTTCTTGATAAGTTTTTTTACGAAGTTTTTTTATATATGCTCTAATAACCTCTTGAGTAGCGCCTTTTTCTTGCCATACAAAGTTTTCAATCATCTCATATGTTACAACATGCGTTTTATTATGAACTAATACTTCTAAGAGTTTTTTCTCTAACTTTGTTAATGAAATTAATTCTTCTTTATAAAATAGTTCTTTATTTTTTACTGAATACGAGAAGCCCTCACCCAATTCAATTATCTCTTCATTAATATTTTGTTGTCCCATAACCATTTGAATAGTTGTTAGTAGTTGTTTTTTCTCAAAAGGTTTTTTAAGTAAAAAACTATTTGTTAGATTTATTGCATCAAGTATATTTTCATCTGTGTCATATGCAGTTAAAAAAATTACAGGAATAGTTGAGTTATATTCTCTCATTTTTTTCAACATCTTAAGCCCACTCATTTTTTGCATATTTATATCAGAAAGTATTAAATCAATATCATGTGAAAGAAACTTTTCTAGACCCTCTGCCCCATCTTTTGCTTCAATTATACTATTTACATATTTATAAATGGAACGCTGAATTATAAACCTTAAATCCTCTTCATCTTCAACAAGTAAGACTTTTGTGCTTTTTAGAATATTTTCAAGTTTTCTAATCATCTACTTTCCTTTAATTCAATTACAAAAGAAGTTGGATTTTTATTGCTTTCAAGAAAAATCTTTCCATCCATTTTATCTTCTATTAAAAGTTTACATAAATGCAAGCCTGTTCCTGTACCCTTATCACCTTTTGTTGTAAATGAAGAGTTAAAAATATCTGTTATTTTTGATGAATCCACTCCATTTCCATTATCTTCAAATCTTATTATGATACTATTATCATGTTTTTCTAAATAAATAGAGATTTGTGCTTTGTCAAAGTCACTATCATTAATCTTTTCTACAAGCGCATCTTTTGAATTAGATATTAAATTCAATATTACTTGCTTTAAATATGTTGGATAACCATAAATTTTATAGTTATACTCTTTATTATAGTAAAATTTTATGGAAATTGAGTTCATTTTAATCAAAGCTGAACTAATATTTATTATTTCATCTATTGTTTGGACTAAATCAAACTCTTTTTGCTTTAATTGCTCTTTATAAAAACTTCTAAAAGCATCCATAGTTTCACTCATAAGTTCTATATTTGTTCTAGAACGAGAGATATACTCTTCTATGTCTTCAAAATCTTTTTCTTGAATCTTTTCATCAATATTGTTTATTAGAAGAAGTAGTGAACTTAAAGGCTGTTTCCATTGATGTGAAATTGCGCTAACCATTTCTCCTAAAGCAATCATCTTACTATTTTGTATAAATATCTTCTCTTGTTTTAGTTTATTTTTTTCTATTAATCTTTCATTTGTAATATTATTTACTGTTACAATAATTCCCTCAAAATAACGATTTGCTTTTAACAAAGGTGTAACTTGAAAATTATAGATTTGTTCATCACCGATTTTATAAGTTGCTATATTTTGAGGGTTTTGTTTTGCTAAATTAAAAAAGTGTGTATCTTTATCAAAATAGTTTTTCTGCCCTATTTTATGTGGTATTTGCAAAATATTTTTTTCATATAAAGATTTATTTGCAAGAAAGAATATCTTTTCATAAAACTTGTTTACAAAAACAATACGCCCCTCTTTATCTGTCATCAAAACTCCCCAACTAGAGCTTTTTGCAAATAGCTCCAACAAGTTTTTATTTCTTAATAGTTTTCTTTGCATAGAAGATAGATAAATTACTACCAATATTCCAACAAGCATCAAAAATGCTGCAATTAATAGATTTTTAAATAATTCATTATTTATATTCTCAAAAATCTTTTTTTCACTTAATACTGTTATAAATATCCAATCACTATTTTCTAAAGAGTCATAAGTAAATATATAATTTTCACCTTCTATTTTATATATATTCACGCCTGATGAGTTTTGTGAGAAATCCTTGCTTATTTGTTTTAAAAACTTTTCATCAATATTAAAACTAAATTTTTTAGGTTGTAATACAACATCACCATCTTTTGTCATCATAAATGCAAAACCCTCTTTTACAGGTAGTAAAGATAAGATATCATGTCTAAAATCATCGATTTTTATATCACTTGATAATACAGCATATAGTTTGTCATTTACAAATAGTGGTGTTGCAATTGAGATAACATTTGAGTCTAAATCTGAATCTAAATATGGCTTTGTAACAACTATTGATTTTGCTTGTTCTACTTGCTTATACCATTTTCTTTTTGTTACTTTATACCAACTTGGTGCTATCCAATTTATACCTGTGATAAAATAATCATCATAATAACCTATATATACACTTCTAAAATCTCCATTTAATATAGCTAAAGCTAAAGTCTCTTTTATAAGAGTATAATCTTTGATTCTATCTTTTTTCTTTATATAGTTTGCAGTTGATTTTATAATTCTTTTTTTCTGTAGAAGTTTTTCATCGATTTTTGATTTATAAGCTTTTACAAGTTTTATTTGATTTTGGGTAGTTGAGTTTAATAAAAACTCTTTATTGCTAGTATAGTTTGAGTAAACTATATAAATATACACACATAAACTTATTATAAATAAAAAGACTAATGCCAAATATTTTTTAGTGTATAATTTTACATTACTCATTATTACTCTTTAATCTTTTAATAAATCTTTTAAACTATCCTTTGGATTTTTACCCTCTAATATAGAATAAACTTCATTTGCTATTGGTGTATAAATTTTATGTTTTTTATTTAAAGAGTTGATTGCATAAGAAGTTTTAACGCCCTCTGCTACTTCTCCTAATTCTTTAAGTATTTCATCAAGTGTTTTATTATTTGCAAGTCCAAGCCCTACTCTAAAATTACGACTTAACTCACTACTAGCAGTTAAAAAAAGATCCCCTGCACCACTTAATCCAATAAATGTTTCCATTTTTGCACCAAAATGGCTACCAAATCTTTGCATTTCTACTAAGCCTCTTGAGATTAATGAAACCCTTGCATTATTTCCAAGATTCATTCCCTCACATATTCCACTTGCAATTGCAAGTACATTTTTATAAGCACCACATATCTCTGCACCTATTACATCATCACTATAATATGTTTTAATAAAATCAGGAAAAAACTTTTCAAATTCATTGAAAATTTCTTTATTTAAACTATTTAAAACAAGTGCACATGGTAAGCCTTTTATTACCTCTGCTGCAAATGAGGGTCCTGAAATAAAACCTAAGTTTTCACTAGGAATAAACTCTTCATATATTTCATTTAGAAACTTTCCTGTACTAGCTTCAATACCTTTTGAAGCTACAAGTATTTTTTGGCCTTTAAACTCAAAATGTTCATCTAACCATTGTCTAATTTGTTGTGCAGGAATAGCTATTATAAGATACTGGCAACTCAGAGCTGTATTTAAATCTACAAAATTATTTATATCTCTTTTTGTTCTTGAAGTAATATAACACTTTTGTTTTTGACTAAGGGCAAAATGAAGAGCTTGTCCCCACTTCCCTGCTCCTATTACTGCTACTGAGTTTTTTTCCATTATGATAATCTTTGTTTTAAAAGTTCATTTACTTTTTGTGGATTTGCACTACCTTTAGATGCTTTCATTGTTTGACCAACAAAAAATCCAAATAGTTTATCTTTTCCACTTTTATATTGTTCTACTTTATCTTCATTAGCTGCAAGTATTCCATCAATTATTTCAAGTATTGCTCCATCATCTGATACTTGTTTTAATCCAAGTTCATCAATAACTGAATCTACTTGCATCTCAGGTTTTTGCATTAAATAATCAAGTACTTCTTTAGCAGCTTTTCCAGAGATTGTTCCATCTTCAATTCTTTTTACAATAGTAGCTAGAGTTTTTGCTTGTACAGGAGAGTTTTCAAGTGTAACACCCTCACTAAATCTTGCAGGTAACTCTACTGTTAACCATGTTGCAGCATTTTTACCACTGATTTTTTCTTTCATCATTTCATCAAAGAAATTTGCAGTTTCCAATGAAGCTGTAATAACAGAAGCATCATACTCTTTTATTCCAAACTCATTTACAAATCTTGCTTTTTTCTCATCTGGAAGTTCAGGAATTTGTGAATACTTTTCCATCATTTCATCTGTAATAATAACAGGTAAAAGATCTGGATCTGGGAAATATCTATAATCAGCCGCATCTTCTTTACCTCTCATAGATCTAGTTTCACCTTTTTCTGGATCAAATAGTCTTGTTTCTTGAACTACTTCTTTCTCATAAAAACCATCTTCCCAAGCTTCAATTTGTCTTTGAACTTCATATTTAATTGCTTTTTCTATAAACTTAAATGAGTTCATATTTTTAATTTCACATCTTGTATAAAGCTTATCATCACCTTTTGGTCTAATAGATACATTTACATCACATCTAAAACTTCCCTCTTGCATATTAGCATCACTAATACCCAAATATCTTACAATTGAGTGAAGCTTTTTAAGGTATAAAATTGCCTCTTCAGAGCTTCTCATATCAGGTTCTGAAACTATCTCAAGAAGAGGTGTCCCAGCTCTATTTAAATCCACATGAGAAACATCTCCTGCATGGATATTTTTTCCTGCATCATTCTCTAGGTGAGCTCTTGTAACTCCTATTTTTTTGTTTGTTCCATCTTCAAAGTCAATTACAAGTTCTCCAAGTCCTACAACAGGTACTTCAAACTGAGAGATTTGATAACCACTTGGTAAATCTGGATAAAAATAGTTTTTTCTATTAAAAATTGATTTTTTATTTATTTGTGATTTTAGTGCAGTTCCTAACATAATAGCTTTATGAACTGCTTCTTTATTTAATACAGGAAGTGCTCCTGGAAGTCCTAAACAAGTAGGACAAACATTTGTATTTGGTTCTTCACCAAAACTTGTTGCACAAGAACAAAATAGTTTACTATTTGTATTTAACTGAACATGTACTTCTAATCCTATAATAACTTCAAACATCTATTTCCTTTTATCTTACAACTTTTATATTAGCAGTTAGTTTTAATTTCTCAAAATACTCTTTTAAGAAGTTTTGTTCTCTTTTTTGCATTAATACTGTAAAAATCTTATCTTTTACATCTTCAAAAGCTAAAGTATTAACACCTTTTTTTTGTGTAACCAATAAAGTAACATATTGTTCATCAGCTGTGATAATTGGTGTAAATTGATTTATTTTAGTATCATTTAAAAGAAATCTCATTTGTGAATTTAACTTCTCTTGATCAAGTGAAATATTACTTCTTGATACTTCATTATTTACAGTCATAGGATTATTTTGAATTTCTAATAACGCTTTCTTATTCTTTGAAGCATATTGAACCACATCAATCGTTTTTGCTGTAGTGAATTGATTTTTATTATTTTTATAATATATTTTCAAATCTTCTTGTGTAGCAATTTTTAGATTTCCTCTTACAAGTTGACCTATTAATTTCTCTCTTTGTATTCTTTTTCTTATTTCATCTTCATAAGCATCATAATTTTTATATTTTTGCTTAACAACTGATTTAAAAGTATATAAATCCATACCATTTGATGCTGCAATTTTTTCTAAATAGTTATTTACATCAAAAATATCTACACTGATATTTTTCTCTTGAAGTAATTGCTCATATAGCGCTTCATCTATTAAAGAACTAACTGCCTCTTTTTTACTAACTTTTGATTCAACCATTCGCTTATCAATATCATAAAGTGTAATTGGTTCATCATTAACAACTAACGCAACTGCATCAACTAAACCTGCAAAACTTATAGTTGTTGATAATAAAAGTGTACCTAATAGCTTTTTCATAATCTAATCCCTTTATCTTAAAAGTGATATTTTACCAAAAAAATAGTAAATATCACTTTTATGAAGAAATATTTAAGAAAATTACTTTTTATTTAGCCTTTGAGCACTTATTTATTAAGTAAAAAATTGAATTATAATCAATCCCTGAATATTCACTAAGTCCAATTTCACAAGTTTTTGAAGTTGAAAAGGCATATTTTGCATCTTTTACACTTTTTGGGAGGTTTCTTAATGCACTTTGATTTAATTCTGGATAACTAAAACCTCTATCTCCTGCAAATCCACAACATGTAACATCTGATGGAACTATAACTTTTGATGAACACATATTTGCAAGTTTAATAAACTTTTCATGTAATCCCATTTTTCTTGAAGAACAAGTTGTATGTATAGTAATTGCCTCATCAATTTTTTCAAGCTCTAATTTATCAACTAAATGTTCTAATGCAAACTCAATTGGTTCATATAAATCTAAATTTGAGTTAAAACTCTCCATCATTTTTTTAGTACAAGGACTAGTATCACAAAGAATTGGATATTCGCCATTATTACTAGCTTCATTTAATGCTTCTTCTAATTCATCTGATTTTATTTTTGCTTGTTTTGTAAAACCTTTTGATGAAAAAGGCATACCACAGCATAAATTATCAATTTGTTTTGGAAAAATAATTTCAAAACCTGCTTTTTGAAGTAGTTCTACTGTTGTATCAAAAAGTTCTTTTTCTTCTTTACTTGCACTACTTAATCCCATAGTTCTGTTAATACATGATGGAAAATATACAACTTTTAAACTATTTGCTTTTTGTTCAATTCTTGTATTTATTGAGATACCTTTTGGTAAATGTTCACTCCATCTTGGAATTTTATCACTTGATATTTTTCTAAGTCCTGATGTTAAGCCACTCATTAAACTTGTACCTAAAATAGAGTGTGTTAAATTTGCTGCTTTTAAACCAAACTTCATTCCTGTTAATGTAGCTGAAAAATTGTTTGTAATAACATTTGCAACTTTATTCTGAGTACTACTTACTTGCTCATGTCTTAAGTACTTTGTTAAACTTCCTGTATCAATTCCAACAGGACAGGCAGTTGAGCATAAGCTACATGTAGCACATGTTTCTATTCCATCATATTGATATAGTTGTTTTAACTCTTTTGCTTTTTTTATATTGTGTTCTTCATCTTCAAGTCTTGAAATTTCTCTATTTATAACTATTCTTTGTCTTGGAGTTAATGTTAAAACATTTGATGGGCATACAGGTTCACAAAAACCACACTCAATACATTTGTCAACTAGATCATTTGTTTTTGGAAGTGGTTTTAGATTTTTTATATGGGCTTTTTTATCCTCATTGATAATTACCCCTGGATTTAAAATATTATTTGGATCAAATAAGTTTTTAATTTTTTTCATCATTTCATAAGCTGTATTACCCCACTCTAATTCAACAAAAGCAGCCATATTTCTACCTGTTCCATGCTCTGCTTTTAAACTTCCTTGATACTGTACAGCAACAAGTTGAGTAACATCATACATAAAATCATCATATCTTTGAATCTCTTCTTGTGTTGAAAAATCTTGAGTAAAAACAAAGTGTAAATTACCCTCTAAAGCATGCCCAAAAATTAAAGCTTCATTATAATTATGTTGCTTAAATAACTCTTGAAGTTTTAATGTCCCTTCTGCTAAGTGCTCAATAGGAAATGCAATATCTTCAATAATAACAGTTGTACCTATTTTTCTTACTGCTCCAACTGCGGGGAAAAGTCCTTTTCTAATCTTCCAATATTGAGTATACTCTTCAACATCTTTTGTAAAATAAAGCTCTTTTGCTAAAGAAAACTCTTTTAAACTATCTTCAATTTGCTTGATTTGAGTATCTAACTCTTTATCACTTTTTGCTCTTGTTTCAATTAATAAAGCTGTAACATTTTCATCAAACTCTTTTATATATGATGGCATCTTAGGATCATCTTCAATACTTGCAAGACCTGCTCTATCCATAAGTTCAACTGCATCAACACTTATTATATTTTTCTGTTTTTCAAGTTTTAATTTTGTTACTGCTTTACAGGCTTCATTTACATCTTTAAAATATACTAATGCACTTGCTTTATCTTTATAATCTTCAACTGTATAATATGTTACTTCTTTAATAAAAGCTAATGTTCCCTCACTTCCAATAATTAGATGTTGTAAAATCTCAAATTCATCTTCAAAATCAACAAGAGCATTTAAACTATATCCTGTTGTATTTTTCATTTTAAATTTTTTTCTAATTTTTGCACTTAATTCTTCATCATCTTTTACATTTTTTGCATACATTTTTAAACTTTGCAAAAACTCTTTATGAGTTTTTGCAAACTCTGCTTTGCTATCTTCATTTCCTGTATCTAATTGTGTTCCATCACTAAAAACTAGTTTCATTGATTTTAATGTTTTGTATGAGTTTTGAGCAACACCACAGCACATTCCAGAAGCATTATTAGCAGCAATCCCACCAATCATTGCAGAATTAATACTAGCTGGATCTGGTCCAATTTTTTTACTAAAAGGTGCTAAAATATTATTTGCTTGTGCTCCTGTTAAAGAAGGTGATAATGACACATGTGATTTATCCTCAGCAATTTTAAAATCTGTCCAATTTCTTGAAGTAATAACTAAAATTGAATCACTAATTGCTTGTCCAGATAGTGAGGTACCAGCTGCTCTGAATGTAACACTTAATTTCATATTACAAGCTAATTGCAAAATATCTTTTACTTGTTTTGAGTTTTCAACTTTAATAACCAATTTAGGAATAAGTCTATAAAAAGAAGCATCTGTTCCATACGCTAAAGTATGTAAATCATCTGTATATATTATTTCTTGGGGTATTTTTTTTATTATTTGATTATAAAAATCTTGGTATTTTCCAGCTAACATTTGAAATCCTTAATTATATTTTATATTTTTATATGAAAATTAAGAAAATGCTATTCAAGCCTTGGTACAGTATATATTCTTTGTTGTGGGTCATCAATAAAGAAAAACATTTTATCACAACATTTTAAAATAAGATTTCTAATAAGTTTTACAATATCTTTTTTACTCATAATCTTTATCCTAATAGGTTTTAGAATAAGAGGATTCTCTTATTCTAAAGACTTGGATTTATTCCAAAAAACTCTGGGAATACAGCTAATAATCCTAAAACAATTATTTGAATTAGAATAAAAGGAAGTACACCTTTATATATTTGCATCGTGCTAACACTTGAGGGGACAACTCCTTTTAGATAAAAAAGAGAGAATCCAAATGGTGGTGTTAAAAATGATGTTTGTAAATTCATTGCTATTAGTATAGCAAACCAAACTGGATTTATATCTAAAGCAAGAGCAATTGGAACTAAAATTGGAACAATAATATATGAAATCTCAACAAAATCAATAAAAAATCCTAAGATTAAAATAGCAATCATTGTAAATAGAATAAATGTCCATTTTTGATCACCTGGTAAACTTAGCATAAAATGCTCAACAAGTTCATCTCCACCTGTGTAAGTAAATACCATAGAAAAAGCTGTTGCACCAATTAATATAGCAAATACCATTGATGTAATTTTAACTGATTCTAAAGCTGCTTCTTTTACCATACCAAGAGAAAAACTTTTATATAAAAAACTTAAAGCAATTGCACCTAAACATCCAACAGCTGATGATTCTGTAGGTGTTGCAACACCTGCAAAAATTGAACCTAAAACTAAGATTATTAATGTAAGTGAGGGAATAATATCAATCAATGCTCTTACTACTTGTTTTGATTTTTTTCCTCTACTTGGGTCTGCTGGAATTGCAGGAGCCATATCTTTTTTTACAAAAGCTACAATTAGTATAAAAAGAATATAAGAAGCAACCAAAGTAAGACCTGGCCAAATAGCAGCTTTAAATAAATCACCAACAGGAACTTGAAAAACATCTCCTAAGATAATCAATACAATTGATGGAGGAATTATTTGTCCTAAAGTACCAGAAGCACAAATCGTTCCTGTTGCTAATTCTGTATTATATTTATATTTTAGCATAACAGGAAGTGAAATAACTCCCATAGCAACAACAGATGCTCCAACAACACCAGTTGATGCTGCAAGTAATGACCCAACTAATACAGTTGAAATTGCAACTCCACCTCTAATCTCTCCAAATAAAAATCCCATAGATTCTAAAAGTCTTTCTGCAAGTCCTGTTTTTTGAAGAACAATTCCCATAAAAATAAACATTGGTACTGCCATTAAAATAGTATTATTCATAATAGACCATATTCTATGTGGCATAAAATCAAACATATACATGCCCTCTTTAAAGCCATCTATTATAATTGCAGTAATTCCCATACTAGCATCTGCATATGAATATATTTCAACAATTCCAGCAATTATTCCAAAAAATACTGAAACAGCACCAAAAGTAAAAGCAACAGGAAAACCAATCAACAGCATAAATAGTGCTGTAAAAAACATTATTATACCAATCATTATTTATCTCCTGTTTTTTTTGCTATCTCTTCTTTATATTTTTGAGCTTCATGGGCAATTGAATGGTCTTCATACTCATGTAAGCCTAAATATATATTCAAATTTCTAATAAAAAATCCCACTGATGTTATAATCAAAAGAGAAAAAGATATTGGAATCATAGCTTTGATTATCCATCTATGAGTTAATCCACCTGGATCACCTGAAATTTCATTGAATTCGTAAGCTTCTTGTGCAAAACCTATTGATGAAAAAATAACTAAAAGTGTAATAGGAAAAATAAAAGTTATTACTCCAATCATATTAATTATTGCTTTTTTCTTTGGCTTTAATCTATCATAAATCAAATCAACTCTTACATGTCCATCTTCTTTTAATGTATAAGAAACTCCAAATAGTATTACAACAGAAAAAAGATGCCACTCCATTTCTTGCATTGCAATATCACCTGTATTAAAAAGATACCTCATAATTGCATCATAAAATACATTTAATATCATAAGCACCAATATAATAGCAGTAAAGCCACCTATGATATTTGCAAACTTGTCAAAACCTCTCTCTAGTTTTAAAAGCATTATATTATCCTTTTTTACTCTCTCAAATGAGTTAAATAAATGTAAATTTTACACTTATTAAATTCATTGATTTCTTTAAATTTTATAACTCTTAAATTAAAAATACGTAGTTTAAAAAAACTACGTATTTTTCTTTGTGCCGTTTGTAAATCTTATAAGTTATCTTCTAAGTATTTATAATCAGCCATTTTTGTCCACTCTCTAGCTTTTTTTAGGTACTCTTTTTGAGATTTTAATACCTCTTTTATTAAAGGACTCTCTTTTGCTTTTTCTACAAGTAGTTCATCATTTGCTTTTTTCATTGCATTAATTACATTTTTTGGTAATGTTTTGATTTTCACATTTGGATAATCTGTTGCAATTTTTGACCAAGCAACTGCATTCATATGATAGTTTTGAATATACATATCATAAGCAGCAACTCTCATAGCAGTTATTAAGATTTTTTGTAAATCTTTTGGTAATCTTTTAAATTGTCTTTCATTTACTAAAAACTGTAACTCTGTTGCTGGTTCATGCCATCCAGTATAATAGTATGGAGCAATTTTATGAAATCCCATATTTACATCCATTGATGGACTCACCCACTCTAATGCATCAATAGTTCCTCTTTCTAAAGAAGTATAAAGCTCACCAGGAGCTATATTTGTTACAGTTACACCAAGTTTAGCTAAAACCTCTCCTGCAAAACCTGGAATTCTCATCTTAAGGCCTTTTAAATCATCAAGTGAGTTAATCTCTTTTCTAAACCATCCACCCATTTGATTTCCTGAGTTTCCTCCAGGGAATGATAATACTTTATGTCTTTTATATGCTTTTTGCATTAGCTCTAATCCACCACCATAATAAAACCATGCATATTGTTCAGGTGCTGTCATACCAAATGGCATTGTAGTAAATGGTAAAGTATTTATATCTTTACCCTTCCAATAATATGAAGCTGAATGACCCATTTCGTATTGACCACCTTTTACCATATCTAAAATACCTAAAGGCGCTTTATGCTTATTTGCTGCATCAACTCTAATATCTAATCTTCCATTAGACATCTCTTTTGCTAACTTTGCCATATTTGTTGGAGCATCAATAAATGGAGATAAAGTTGAACCCCAAGTAGTTGCCAATTTCCACTTGTAAACTTTATCTTTTGCAAATGCTGCTGTGCTTAGTCCCGCAACTAAAGCAGAAGCAACAAGTAATTTTGTTGTCGTTTTTAACATCTTTACATCCCCTTTTATGTTGTATTGACACAAATTGTAACTATATGATATGATAATAATATGATATTTTATAATTATTATGTAATTTTTATGTAGTTTTAAAGATATAACCCGTATCTACTACAGTCTCAATATATTTGTTTGAAAGTACTTTTCTTAGGCGTCTAATAAGACTTCGTATAGACTCTAAGGAAGCAAAACTTCCTTCCCAAACATAATTTTGTATTGTGTCATATGATAAAACTTGATTACGCTTTGTCAAAAATAGGTTCATCAAAAGTCTCTCTTTTTTTGTCAATCTTTGTTGTTGATTATTTAAATATACAACTGATGATTTATAATCAAAATAGCAGTTCTCATCAAAATATATTAAATCATTCTTTATCTTACAAAGTCTTTCAACTTTAATTTCAAGCTCATCTATAAAAAATGGTTTTTTTAAATAGTCACTACAGCCAAATTTATATGACTCTTTAATTACTTCTAATTCAATTGATGCACTAATAATTATAACTGGAACCTCATCATAAAACTCTCTAATTTTTTTAAGTATTTTTATTCCATCTATATTTGGTACATTAATATCTAAAATAAAACAGCTAAATCCTTCTGTTATATTATTATATGCTTCATTTCCATCTTCATATGAATCAACTTTATATCCTTTTAATTTCAATCTTTTACTAATTGTTTGATTTAGCTTTTTATTATCTTCTAGAAGTAATATATTCATATTCTAATCCTTTTTAAAAGGTACTTTGATTGTAAATACCACTTTATTATCTATATTCTTTACTTTTATCTTACCTTGCATTTTATCTTCAACAATTACTTTTGCCATATAAAGTCCTATTCCTGTTCCATCTTTTTTTGTAGTAAAGTATGGTTCAAATATTGAAGATATTATTTTTTCATCAATTTTTCCACCATCATCTATTATCTCTATTTTATTATACTGCTTTGACTTAGAGATATTTATAATAATATTTCCTTTAATATTTTCTTTCAATAAATTTTCAAGTATTTTTGTTTTTGCATTATTTATCAAATTTAATAATACTTGTTTAAACTCATTTTCATATCCATAAACAACTAAGTCTTCACCATCTATATAATTAAATGTCATATTTATATTTGAGTAAAATACCTGTTTTCCTATTATTTCATTTATTTCATCAAGGGCTTTTTTAATAGGAAAAGTTACTTTTTTAGTTGAGGGTTTTAAGAAATTTCTAAAATCATTTAGTGTTCTTGACATATATTTAATTTGAACCATTGAATCATTTACAAACTCTTCTACTTGACAATCTTTTAATTCATCTAACAAATATGAAGTTTGTATATCTTGTATTTGAGCAGACAGTTCAACTAATGGTTCATTCCATTGGTGAGCAATAGCTGCAACCATATCTCCCATTTCTGCTAATTTACTTTGCTGAATTAAAAACTGTTTTTGTTGTACTCTTTCTGTAATATCGTCCATTATACAAACTATTCCACCTATTCTTCCATCTATATTTTTATATACTGCTTTATTTAAAATGAAATATTTTATTTTTTGATTATTAAAATGAAGTGCCATTTCAGAAGTATCAGTTTTTAGGGTTTTTAAAAGTTTATCATCAATTTTTGTATTTTTAAGGGCAATATCATGGGGGAAAAAATCAAAAGCTGTTTTGCCAACTACACTATTTTTTGTTAATCCCATCAAGTTTGCAAAAGCTAAATTACAGCCTATAAATTTACCATCAACATTTTTATAATAGATTGCATTTGGAATGGTATCTAGTAATACTTTATCAAACTCTAATCTATTTGATAAATCCCTTTGAAGTTTTTTTCTTCTATTTATATTTGCTTTCATTAAAATAATCAATATTATAAAAAGAAGCATTGTTGCAATAGTTATATTAACAAGTATTTTATATTTTCTATAAAAAGAGAAAGGTTTATTTACAATAGTAAAATCATCAACATAGTTTTCTATTTTTATATTGAATTTTTTCAATTCATTAAAATCAAAAATATACTCATTTGGTGATTTTCTAAGTATTGGAATCTTTGTTATCTCTTTTCCATTTAAAACTTCTAAAACCATTTTAGAAACTGCATCACCTTGAGCTTGTGCTGAGGTTAAAAGTCCTCCAATTACTCCATAATTTAAATAAAAATCCCATAAACCATAAATTGGAACATGGGAAAAACTTTTTATATGCTCTAAACTCTCTTTATAAGTAAAAAACTTTCCCGTTTTATCTTTAAATAAAAGCACAAAAAGTAGTGCTGTATTATTGTTTGTATTAGATACATATTTTTTCAAATCATTCATTTGCATATCATCAATATACTCAACTTCAAATTTATTGTTGAATTTAGGAATTATTTTTTCTAAATCATCTTTCATAATAAGTCCTGTTTTTGACTTATCATTTAATATTATTAATTTATCTAATTTAGGATGTATTTTTGAGATTAACTCAAAATTCTTTTTTAAATCAACTTGCTCAATTACTCCACTTATATATTTTCTCATTCCATTTTTATCAATAAGTTTTTCATCAAAGTAGTTTATTCCACAAAATAAAATTGGTGTTTTTGGAAATAGTTTTTTTTGATACTCAACTAAAAACTCTAATGCAGAATTATCACTTGCAATTATTACATCAAATTTTCTATTTTTAAACTGCTCTTTATAAAGTTCATATAATTTTTGGAAATAGTTATCATTTGATACTTTTTTAGTATCCATGTATATTGTAGTTAGATTTATATTTGAGTATTTTTCAAAGTTTTTTTCAATTGCTTTTGAAATATCATCAGTCCACTTATAGCCTTTGTGATATGAGTGAAGTAATAAAACTTCTTTTGAGGGCTCTTGTGCAAATAGATATAGACCAAATAGTAGGCTTAAAACTAATATCTTTTTCAAAATATAATCCTTTAAGCCTATATTATATCATTATGAAATAAAAATTACATATCCTGACTTTGGTCCATGTGCTCCAATTACTAAAGATTGTTCAATATCAGCTGTTTTTGAAGGTCCACTTACAAATACTCCATAACCAGCTTTATCAAAAGATATTTTTTCATATGCTTCATGCATATTATTTAAAATATCCTCTTTTTTAACTACAATTACAATATTTTCAGAAATAAAATATAAGCCTCTATGTCTATTCTCTTCATTTTTTAACCAAACCGCACCATTTTCTGCAACTGCAAAATTTCCATTTACAACACACAATTCAATATCTTTTAAATTATGTATATCATCTTGGGCATTTGCATCAAATGTTGCCAAAGAAAACTCTTGCACATTTGTTGCAACTATTTTTGCTTCTGGATAAAGCTTTTTAATTGTTTCATCCAACTCTTCTTTTTTTATATCTAAAGCTTTCCCACCTACATTTTCAAGCATTTTTGAAAACATTAAAAATTTATCATCAAATGTAATTCCAAAATTATCATATGATGGTAAAGCTGTATCATTAACTACATTATTTTGTCTAATTTGTGATAGGATTTGCTCTTTACTTGTCATCTTCTAATCCTTTTTTATATAGCTCTTTGAAGCTATTTTTTGGCATTTGTGGTAAATCTCTTTGTTTTCCCCAAACATTTGCTTTATTATAAATAAATGATTTTGGAAGTATTGGAACTACTTTTCTTGCTACTTTTCCTGCAATATCAAATAAAGTTGGATGTGACATCAACCAAGATGTAGCTTTCATAGCAAACTTTTTCTTTGGATCTATAATATTTTGTGCTGTTAAATCTTGTCTATGATTATATAATTGTGAATCTAAATCAATTTTTACCGGACAAACATGAGAACAAGAACCACAAAGTGTACAAGCAAAAGATAGTGTTTTATGTTTTTTAGGATCTCTAAATGTTGCTAAAGTTGATCCAATTGGTCCTGGAATAACATACTCATAAGAGTGCCCTCCACTTCTTCTGTATATAGGACAAGTATTCATACATGCGCCACATCTAATACAGTTTAATGCTTTTTGATACTTTTGTGATTGTAAAAAAGGTGTTCTTTTATTATCAACAATTATAATATGCATTTGTCCACCCTCAACTGCTCCGGCAAAGTGTGATGTATATGAAGTAATTGCTTGACCTGTTGCACTTCTTGCAAGTAATCTTGTAAATACTCCTAAATCTTCTAATCTTGGAATAACTTTTTCAATTCCCATAGAAGCAATATGAAGCTTTGGTAAATTTGCACCCATATCTGCATTACCTTCATTTGTGCAAACAACTATTGCGCCTGTATTTGCAATTGCAAAATTAACTCCTGTTATTCCAGCATCTGCATCTAAAAACTTTTGTCTTAAATCAGCCCTTGCAGCTCTTGTTAAATAAGTAGGGTCATAATTTCCTTTTTGTGTTCCCATTTTTTCATGAAATGTATCAGAAACATCTTGCTTTTTTAAATGAATTGCAGGAAGTACGATATGTGATGGTGGCTCATTTCTTAATTGAACAATTCTCTCACCTAAGTCTGTATCAACTACTTCAAATCCTTTACTCTCTAAATAAGGATTTAAATGGCACTCTTCTGTTAACATAGATTTTGATTTTACAACTTTTTTAACACTATTTTGGCTTAAGATTTTTTCTACTATTTCATTATGCTCTTTTGCATCTTTTGCCCAATGAACAGTAATTCCTTTTGCAGTTGCATTTTTTTCAAACTCTAAAAGATATTTATCAAGATTTGCCATTGTATGAGTTTTTATACTATTTGCATGCTCTCTTAGTTGTTCCCATTCAGGAATAGTTTTAGTAGATGTATCTCTTTTTTCTCTTACAAACCATAATGCTTGGTCATGCCAATGCATTCTTTCATCATTTGCAACAAACTCTTTTGCATTTTGTGGGTGTTTATTACTCATATTTAACTCCTGCAAGTATTTCTACTATATGCATAACTTTAATATTTTCATTATCTCTATTAATTATTCCATCCATATGCATTAAACATGACATATCAGCTCCTGTTATTACTTTGGCATGAGAATCAAGATGATCTTTAATTCTATCTTTTCCCATAGCAACAGATATATCTTCTTCTGTTACACAAAAAGTTCCACCAAATCCACAGCACTCATCATCTCTTTTTAAACTTACAATTTCAATATCTTTTACTAAAGATAGAAGATTTTTCAATTTTGACTGATAAGGTATATTTAATTCACTAGCACTTCCAAGTTTAAGCATTCTATGCCCATGACATGAGTTGTGAATACCTACTTTATGAGGAAAACTCACATCAAATTTTTCAACTTTTAATATGTCATGTAAAAATTCACAAATTTCATATATTGAAGTTTTTACTTTATTATAATCACTACTATTTTCAAAAAATGGTGCATAATGCTCTTTTACCATTGAAACACATGAGCCACTTGGAGCAACAATATAATCATAATCTTTGAAATTTTCTACAAACTGTTTTGCTAGTGTTTCTACATCTTTAGAACATCCTGAATTAGCCATTGGCTGACCACAGCATGTTTGACTCATTGGGTAATCAACATCTAAGTTTTGATCTTTTAAAATTTTAAGTGTTGCCATACATATATCTGGATATAGCTCATTCATAAAACATGGGATAAATAATCCAATTTTCATGCAAACTCCTTTTAATTATGACAAATTTTACACTAGATATATGAAAAACTTATGATATTTTCTTTCTTTAAGACATCTATGCTATTTTTCAAGGTATATGGTACAATCATTGTGTAAATATGTATCTTCAAGCTCTATTTTAGTAGTAATTGTTTTACAAAAACTTAAAATCTCTTTTTGACTTACATAAGTAAAGCTAGACTCTTTCAAAAAATTAAAAACAAACCCTTTTTTACTTGAATCAAAACATTTTTGTATAAATATTTTCATATCTTCAAATTCCAATAAATTCATAGCTCCACTACATATATAATAATCAGCTTTTGGTAAATCATCTTTTAAAATATCAAGAAGTAAAAACTCATAATTTTTAAATCTTTTTTTACTTATTTGTACCATATGTTCTTCACAATCAATACCAGTATATTTTTTAAAATCTATTTTTTTGTTTTTTAAAAAGTTTAAATATTCTGCAAAACCACAACCTGTATCTAGTATAGTTGAGTTTTGCAAATCTTGTAAGTATTTTGTTAAAACTTCAAACCTTAAGTATTGGGAAAACTTTGAATTCCAGTGTACCCCTCTTGCTGTTATTCCATATTTTAAAGTTGATTTTTTATAAAAAGTATGATTATCTAGTCGCATTTAGCTATTTGTTCAATTATTACGCCATTATCTTTTATAAATTTTGTTACAACATCTGAGTTTGTATGTTCATATGCTTTATCATAAACTATTCTTTTAATACCACTTGCAATTAAATTTTTTGAACAATCTGCACAAGGCTCTAAAGTTACATAAATAGTGGCACTTTCAATGCTTATCCCATTTCTTGCTGCCCAAATTATTGCATTCATTTCTGCATGAATTTCATAAGTTCTTGACCATTCATGATGATCTTTTGTATATGCACCATCCCAATGTTCGCAACAATTTACATATCCTGCTGGTGTGCCATTATATCCTGTTGAAAGAATTCTTCCATCTTTTACTATTACTGCACCTACTTGTTTTGACACGCACTTAGATGCACTTGCTATTTCATGAGCTATATTTATAAAATTTCTATCACTTAACACTTAAACTCCATTGATTAAATTGGATTATAATCATTTTTTTGCTACATTATAGCAAAAATTAATAAAAAAGGTACGTCATGGATTTTAAAGAGATAAAAGAATTAATTAAAGTATTTGACAAAAGTGAACTTAATAAACTAAAAATAAAAGAGAGTGATTTTGAAATTTCAATGGGTAAAGGTTTTGATGGAACTGTTCAAGTTGCTTCTGCACCTATGGCACAACAAGTTGCTGCTCCTGCACCAAGTGTGAGTGCACCAGTTGAAACTTCTTGTACTACTGAAAAAAGTACTCAAACTTGCTCTGATACTATTAATTCACCAATGGTAGGAACATTTTATGCTGCACCATCTCCTGATTCTTCTGCATTTGTTAAGCCAGGAGATACAGTTAGAAAAGGTGATACTTTATGTATTTTAGAGGCAATGAAGATAATGAATGAAGTTGAGGCTGAGTGTGATTGTAAAATTTTAGAGGTATTAGTTAATGATGCTGATCCAGTAGAGTTTGATATGCCACTGTTTACAATTGAAAAATTATAAGAAAGAGCTAGTATGGCTGAAATAAAGAAAATTTTAATTGCAAATAGAGGCGAAATTGTTCAAAGAGCAATTAGAACAATTAGAGAAATGGGAAAAAAATCTGTTGTAATTTATAGTGCAGGGGATAAAAATGCATCTTACTTAAAGCACGCAGATGAAGCAGTTTGCATTGGTCCAGCAAGATCTAAAGAATCATATTTAAATATTCCTGCAATTATCACAGCTGCTGAGATGACTGGTTGTGATGCAATTTTCCCAGGTTATGGTTTCTTATCAGAAAATCAAGATTTTGTTGAAATTTGTAGGTTACATGGTATTAAATTTATTGGTCCATCTGTTGAAGTAATGGAAAAAATGGCTGATAAATCTAAAGCTAAAGATGAAATGGTAAGAGCAGGGGTTCCTGTTGTACCAGGAAGTAAAGGTGCTATTCATTCACTAGAAGAGGGTAAAAAAGTTGCAAAAGAGATAGGTTATCCTATCATGGCTAAAGCTGCTGCTGGTGGTGGTGGTAGAGGAATGAGACTTATAAATGAAGAGTCTGAATTTGATCAACTATTTATGGCAGCTTCATCAGAAGCACTTGCTGCCTTTGGTGATGGAACTATGTATTTAGAAAGATTTATCAACAACCCAAGACATATTGAGGTTCAAGTTGTTGGAGATTCTCATGGAAATGCAATTCATATTGGTGAAAGAGATTGTTCATTACAAAGAAGACACCAAAAAGTTATCGAAGAATCACCTGCTATTTTATTAAATGATGAAACAAGAAGACAACTGCATGAAGTTGCAGTAAAAGCTACAAAATACTTAGAGTATGAGGGTGCTGGAACATTTGAATTCTTAGCAGATGATAAACAAAACTTTTACTTTATGGAAATGAATACAAGACTTCAAGTAGAACATCCTGTTTCAGAAATGGTTTCTGGAATTGATATAGTTGAACTAATGATTAGAGTTGCAGAGGGTGAAAAAGTTCCTCCACAAGAAGAAGTTAAATTTAGAGGTCATGCAATTGAGTGTAGAATTACAGCAGAAGATCCTATTTCTTTCTTACCAAGTCCAGGAAAAGTAAAACAATGGATGGTTCCTGGTGGAAGAAATGTAAGAGTTGATTCTCACGTTTATACAAACTATGATGTTCCTCCATATTATGACTCAATGATTGGTAAACTAATTGTTTGGGGAAGAGATAGAGATAAAGCTATCAATATTATGAAAAGAGCATTAAATGAGTTTGAAGTTGAAGGTATTAAAACTACTATTCCATTTCATATGAAGATGATGCAAAACGAAGACTTTAAAAACAACAACTACGATACAAAATATTTAGAAAACTACAAAGGTTAAAAGTAGGGCATTAAGCCTTACTTTTACTTTAAAGCTTAAATTTATATAAATTTAGCTATAATCAGACAATTATACACAGTTATATACCTATTTTACTTTGATTTCAACTCAGAGATTTTAAATTATTGACATCCAATTATTTATCATAGATTTTTTTTAAAAAGAACAAAAAGAAGTTATATAAAGTGTATTTTAAATTCAAATATACGAAGGTAAGAAGTGACTTTTCAAGAGTTCAATTTCAAAACAAATTTACAAAAATCAATTGATGATGCAGGCTTTAAAGAGCCAAGTCCAATTCAAAAAGATGCAATTCCTGTTATTTTAGAAGGTAAAGACATAGTTGGTCAAGCCCACACAGGTACAGGAAAAACAGCAGCATTTGGACTACCAATTTTAAATATGATGAAATGTAATAAAGAAGTAGAAGCTGTAGTTATCGTTCCAACAAGAGAGCTTGCAATGCAAGTTTCAGATGAATTATTCAAGTTTGGAAAATATTTAGATATAAATACAGCAACAGTTTATGGTGGACAATCTTATAGCAGACAATTAAAGCATATTTCAAATGCATCAATTTTAGTTGCAACACCAGGAAGATTTTTAGACTTATTAAGAGATAAAAAAATCAATATTAAACCAAATTATGTAATCCTTGATGAAGCAGATGAGATGCTTGATATGGGGTTTTTAGATGATATTAAAGAGATCTTTACTTATATGCCAAAGCAAAGACAAACATTAATGTTTTCTGCAACTATGCCAAATGCAATTAAGCAATTAGCAAAAACAATTTTAAAAGAACCAGAGTTTGTTACAGTTACTACAAGTGAAATAACAAACTCAAAAATCAAACAAGCATTTTATGTTGTTGATGAGTATGAAAGAGATGATGCGCTTATTAGATTATATGATTATAAAAATCCTGAAAAATCAATCATTTTTTGTAGAACAAAAAAAGAAGTAGATAGACTTTCTACATTTTTAGTATCTCAAGGCTTTGGAGCTAAAGGTCTTCATGGAGATATGGAACAAAGACAAAGAGAAGAAGCAATTAATGCTTTTAAAAAAGGTAGACTTGATGTTTTAATTGCTACAGATGTAGCTGCTCGTGGACTTGATGTAAACGATGTAACTCATGTATTTAATTATCATTTACCTTTTGATTCTGAAAGCTATGTTCATAGAATTGGAAGAACAGGTCGTGCAGGTAAAGAGGGTGTTGCTGTTTCTATTGTAACTCCACATGAATTTAGAATGCTTCAAAAAATTCAAAAATCTACAGGTGGAAGATTAGAAGCTAAGACAATTCCAAATATCAAATCTGTAAAAGATAAAAAAACAAACTCTCTTGTTGAAAAAATCAAAGCACATGAAGTTGATGATTCAGCATTATTAATTATTGAAAACTTAAAAGAAGAGTATGATATCTCTACAATTGCATTTAAACTAGCTTCAATGCTTACTAGTGCGACTTCTGTAAAAGGAAGTAATACAATTGGAAAATCTCATAAAGATATTGAAAAATTAATTGAAAGTGCTGTTAGAAATAGCAGTAGAAATAATGATAAAAGAGGCGGACAAAGAAGAAGGGGTCCAAGAAGTGGAGGATTTAAAAATAATAGAAATAAATCTTCTAGCTCATCTTCATCATCATCTTCAAATAGAAGACGAAGAAGCTAAATAAATAAAGAAGATTTTCTTCTTTATTTATTTTTATAGTATTTCATTACAGCTCTTTTTGCTCTTTTATAAGCAGCTTTTGTATCTCTACCAAAACCTCTAAATACTCCATCTTTATTGAAAAACTCAACCATTTCAAGTTTACCTTTTTTAGTATCAACAACTCTAAAGATATTGAAATCTTGTTTCATTTCTTCAATTTTAGGAATATCGTTGTTTGTCAAAATTCTTATACTTAACATAACTACTCCTTTATGTATTTTATCTATATTTTATTGGCATTATATATATAAAATCTTAAAAAAACATTAATTGGTTATTTTATATTATTATTTAAAATAGAGTAAATTTTCAAATTATAAAAGAATAATATATAGACAACTTAAATATTATAAATATTTTATCCATATAATTTTTAAGCTTATTTAAAGGTTATGTAAAGAATTATCCATTACAATACTAAACAAATTAAATTACAAAATGGTTACATAAAGGGTTACATTGGACTTTGAAACTATCAATAAGATGGATAAAGCTACAGATAAGACACTTCCGGGCTTTGCTAAACTATCATTAGGACTTCTATTTATAGTTGTTGTCTTTTTATGGAGTTATACCTCACATGGTAATGTTCCAAATAATTCATTTTTGATTATTGGAGCTGTTTTTGGTGCTTATATGGCTATGAATATTGGTGCAAATGATGTTGCTAATAATGTAGGTCCTGCAGTTGGCTCAAAAGCAATAACAATGTTTTGGGCAATTGTAATTGCTGCAATTTTTGAAGCAGCAGGTGCATTAATTGCTGGTGGAGAAGTTGTAAAAACAATAAAAAAAGGAATTATTGATCCAGCTTTAATTTCTGATCCTGAAATATTTATTTGGGCAATGACAGCAGCACTACTATCAGCTGCACTTTGGTTAAACTTTGCAACTTCTGTTGGAGCTCCTGTTTCAACTACACACTCTATTGTTGGTGGAGTTATGGGAGCAGGAATAGCAGCAGCTGGTTTTGCCATAGTTTCTTGGGGAACCATGGCTAAAATTGCTGCTTCTTGGATAATATCCCCACTCTTTGGAGGAGTAGTTGCAGCACTATTCTTACTATTTATTAAAAAAAATATAATGTTTCAAAAAGATATGGTAACTTCTGCTAAAAAGTTTGTGCCTTATTTAATTGCCATTATGTCTTGGGCATTTTCTACATATTTAATTTTAAAGGGAATAAAACACTTAATAAAAGTTAATTTTTTAACAGCTACTTTAGTAGGATTAATAATAGCTATTATAGTATTTTTTCTAGTAAAACCACTAATTGAAAAATCTGCACAAAAAATTGAAAATACAAGAGTTGGAATTAACTCACTATTTACAATACCACTAATTTTCTCAGCCGCACTTTTATCTTTTGCTCATGGTGCAAATGATGTTGCAAATGCTATTGGACCACTAGCTGCTATAAATGATGCAATTATTAAATCAGCTGTTTCATCACAAGTTGGTATTCCTTTTTGGGTTATGGCTGTTGGTGCTTTAGGTATTGCCGTAGGCTTAGCCCTTTATGGACCAAGAATTATAAGAACTGTTGGCTCAGAAATTACAGAATTAGATCAAGTAAGAGCTTTCTCAATTGCAATGGCAGCAGCTATTACTGTTATTATAGCTAGTCAATTAGGTTTACCTGTATCTTCAACTCATATTGCAGTTGGTGGTGTATTTGGAGTAGGATTTTTAAGAGAATTCTTAGATTCAAGCGAATCTAAAATATTAAGTGATATTAGAAAAAAACTAAAAAAAGATAAAAAAATTCTTGATAAATATGAAGCAGAACTAATAAGTTTAGAAGAAAAAGATAAAAAAAGTAAATCTGAATATATTAGAGTTGTTGAACTTTATAAATTAATTGAAGAAAAAATAGAACAAGTAAGAATTGAAAAAAGAGATTTCAAAGCTAAAAAAAGAGTTAAGTATGTAAAAAGAGATGCAATTAAAAAAATTGTTGCTGCATGGATAATAACAGTACCAGCAGCAGCATTTTTATCTGCTTCAATATTTTTTATGATAAAAGGTATCATGTCGTAATTTACGGCATATACCAAAACTAATAACTTCTACTAAAAAATTATATTTTTACTTTTTATTTGTTTATGATAAAATAACACTTATCATTTTATAAAGGTATCTTCATTCAAACTTTAATTTCAGTACTTCCTGTTTATTCTTTTATAGTAATTGGACTAATTTTAAAAAAAAGTTTTAAAGAAAAAATCGATGAAAAAAGCTATGTAATTTTATCTTTTTATTTTTTACAACCAATTTTAATATTTTGGGGGCTTACAAAATCTCCTATTGATTATGCATTTGTAATGTCACCAATTATCTATTTATATGCAGTTTTAAGTGTTGTATTCTTTTTAATAATATTCTCAAAAAAAATATTTACAGATTCAAAAGATAGAACTATATTTATTGCTGTTTCATTAGTGGGTAATACTGGAAATATTGGTGTTCCATTAGGGATTGCTTTATTTGGTGAACAATCTGTTCCTTACACAAGTATTATAAATATTGCAAATATGTTTTTTATTTATATTTTTAGTATATATTTCTTTGCAAAAGACTCTTTTACACTAAAAAAATCAATCTATTCAATCTTAAAACTTCCTGGACTTTGGGTTGCTTTTTTTGCTATTGCTATAAACTATTTTAATGTTCCTATTCATAAAGATATTTCAAGAACTCTTGAAATGGGAGCATATGCTTCGATGGTTATTCAATTAATTATATTTGGTGTATATTTAAGTGAAGTAAAAATAAGAACAATGAATTGGAAACTATCACTTAATATTTCTTTGGTAAAACACTTTATACTTCCTGCTGTTGGAATCTTTTTTGTTTTACAAAGCGATTTAAGCTCATATGTGGCCTCTGTGGTCTTAATGCAACTAATGATACCTCTTGCTGTAAATAACGTTAATTTAGCTGCTTTATATAACTGTAAACCCTATGATGTAACTGCAAGTATATTAGTCTCTACAATTATTTTTTCTTTACTCTTATATTTTTATATTTTTATAATCAAATATTTCTTAGGAGATTTTTAATGTGTGGAATATTAGGTGCAAACTTTACAAACGATAAATTCAAAAATGCAATCAAATATATAGAGAATAGAGGACCAGATTTTCAAGCTATTAGGTCATTTAATAACAATACTTTTGCCCACACAAGACTTTCAATTATTGATTTGGACAATGAAGCAAATCAACCTATGGTTTTTGATGAGATTGTAATAGTTTTTAATGGAGAGATTTATAATTATCAAGAGTTAATAAAAGAGCATGATTTAAAATGTAAAACCAAATCTGATACAGAGGTTATTATAAGGCTTTATCAAAAATATGAAAAAGATTTTTTAAACTACTTAAATGGAATGTTTAGTTTTTGTATTTATAATATAAAGCAAAATAGCTTTTTTTGCGCAAGGGACAGATATGGTAAAAAACCTTTTTTCTACTACTTTGCAAATAATAAATTCATTTTCTCTTCTTCAATAAAAGCTATCTTAGAACTTTTAGATAAAAAACCAAAATTAAATAAAGTTGCTTTATCACAATATATGCAATATTTCGTAAGTTTAGATGATAATACTTTTTATCAAGATATTAAAAAACTTGAAGCATCAAGTTATCTTTTATTAAAAGATGATAATTTACAAATTAAGAAGTATTATAAGATTAATACATATAAAGAAATAAAAGATGAACAAACAGCTTTAAAAGATATAGAAGAGCTTTTATTTAAGAGTGTTGAGGCTAGACTAACATCAGATGTAGAAGTTGGCTCACTTTTAAGTGGAGGTATTGACAGTTCACTTATTTCTGCACTATATACTAAAATTTCTGGCAAAAAAATAAATACATTTAGCATAGGCTATGATGAATACAAAAATTATAGCGAATTAGAGTATGCAAATATCACTGCAAAACATATAGGCTCAAATCATCACCCTTTGATTATCTCTCAAAAAGATTTTATAAATAGCTTTGAAGATACATTAGAAGCTTTAGAAGAACCTCACGCAGATAGTGCAGCAGTCCCTTTGTATATACTAACAAAGAAAATTAAACAAATGGGAATAAAAACTGTTTTAAGTGGTGAGGGTAGTGATGAGATATTTTTAGGTTATGATAATTATGCAAAGTTTTTAAAATATTATGAGTTTGAAAAGACATTAGATAAAAGTCAAACACAATTTTTAAATAGCATAATCTCTGCTTTACAAAATAATACAAAAGAGAGTGAGTATTTAAGAAGAATTATAAAAAAAGAGAATCTTTATAATGGTTTTGGAGAAGTATTTACATCTATTCAGAAAAAAAAGCTATTTAAAAAGGTACCCACTTTTAAAAGTGAAACAGCAAAAAAAGATCCAGTTGACTGGATGAGTTATACGGATTTAAAAGTTTGGCTAGGGCAGGGCTTATTAAGTAAAGTTGATAGAATTTCTATGGCTAATTCTTTAGAAGTTAGAACTCCCTTTTTAGATTTTAATTTGGTAAACTATTTATTTAGTGTGGATTCAAATATAAAAGTAGGGGACACAAACAAATATTTACTTAAGAAAATTGCTTCAAAATATATACCACAAACAATCATAAATAGAACAAAAAAAGGATTTAATTCACCCTTTAATGAATGGATTCAAAATGAGTACAAAGATGAAGTTTTAAATCTAATTTTAAGAGTAAATAAACAAACAGAACTTTTTAATGATGAGTACATAAAACAGATTTATGATTTGGCAAAAAATAGAAAGTTCAAACAACACTTATGGTCTTTATTTATATTTTCAAAATGGTTTGAAAAAGAGTATTTATAAATCATATATTTTTAAATCATTATTGGATATGATTTTAGAAGCTAAACTATGCGAGGGAAAAAATGAATATACTAATTCCAGTAGATTGTAACAAAAGACATGAAGCTATTATAAGTGCCATTGAAGATTCTAAATATTGGGCTTATATTGATCTTGATGAGGGAAGAATAGTAAACTGCGACTTTTTTAAAGATAGAAAAGAAGCAAATTGCTGGATTGATCACATTATTGTAATAAATGAAACTGATTATATAGTTGATTTTAAACAAAAAAACATATCTGTTTTAAGTGTGGATACTCAAAAAAGTATTGATGAAATTATTGAATCTTTTTTACTTAATAAACTAAAACCTATTAAATATTAATGTTAAAGTTTAATAAAAAAGATTTAAATACTCTAAATAAGATTATTAGCTCAAGAAGAGATGTTAGAGGTAATAATTTTATAAATAAAAAAGTATCTAATAAAAAATTAAATATTATTTTAGAATCTGCTTTAAAAGCACCATCTGTTGGCTATTCACAGCCTTGGCACTTTAAAATTATTGAAGATAAAAACCTTAAAGATAAAGTATATAATCAATTTGAAACAAGTTACAAAAAAAGCTTTAAAAAGTTTGAAAATAGACCACTTTATAAAAAACTAAAACTTGAGGGAATAAAAGAATCACCTATAAATATTGCAGTTTTTTATAAAAAACCTAAAAAAGAGATACTTGGTCAAACATATATGAAAAAAAGTGGTGAGTACTCTGTTGTTTGTGCTATATGCAATATGTGGTTAACAGCTAGGGCTTTAAACTTAGGTCTTGGTTGGGTATCTATTGTAAAGCCAAAGAAAATAAGAAAACTACTAAATGTTTCAAAAGAGTATAAACTAATTGGCTATTTATGTATTGGATATACAAAGGATTTTTTAAAAGAGCCAGAACTTAAAACCATAGGATGGGAAAAGAAAAAAAGTCTAAAAGAGTCTATTCTAAAATAATTTTTTTAAGGGAGAAAAATGAAAAAATTAATTGGAAAATTAGGTGTAATATCTGTTTTACTAATAGTAATGAGTACAACAGTATTTGCAAAACAAAGAGTTTATAAACTTAAAATGGCTACTACTTGGGGTAAGACTGCAAGCCCTTTAATTGATACTTCAATTAAAATGGCTAATTTAGCAAAAATTATGTCAAATGGTCAACTTGATATTAGAGTTGATAGTGCAAATAAGCATAAATCGCCTTTGGGTATTTTAGATATGGTTAAAGCAGGGCAGTATGATATTGGACATAGTGCTTCATACTATTGGAAGGGTAAAGATATAAATACTTTACCTTTTACTTCAATGCCATTTGGAATGACAGCTGCTGAACAGTATGCTTGGTTTTATCATGGTGGTGGATTAGAACTAATGCAAAAAACTTACAAGATTCATAAAGTATTATCTTTTCCAGGTGGAAATACAGGTGTTCAAATGGGAGGTTGGTTTAAAAAAGAGATTAAATCTGTAGAAGATTTAAAAGGTCTTAAAATTAGAATTCCAGGCTTTGCAGGAGAAATTATGGCAAAAGCAGGGGCTTTAGTTACAAATATTGCACCGGGTGAACTTTATACAGCTTTTGAAAGAAATACAATTGATGCATTAGAGTGGGTTGGTCCATCAATGGATATTAATATGGGATTTCATAAAGTTGCCAAGTATTATTATACAGGTTGGCATGAACCAGCTTCTGAATTACAATTTATTGTTAATAAAAGAGCTTATAAAAAACTACCAAAAAACTTACAAGAGGTTTTAGTCTTAGCATTTAAGCTTGCAGCTTATGATATGTATATTCAAAATTATGATATGAATGCAAAAGCTTGGCAAAAAATGAAAAAAGAGCATCCTCAAATAAAAGTCAAAAGCTTTCCAGAAGATGTAAAGCAACTATTAAAAGATGCAAATAAAAAGCTAAGAAAAAGTATGGCAGAAAAATCACCTCTTTTAAAAGAGATTTTTAAATCACAAGAAGATTATATGAAAACTATTAGAGAGTGGACAATTATTTCTGATTATCAATACATAAAAGATAACATATAACTTATTTTAAGCCCAATTTACATTTATTGGGCTTTGATATAAATTCTATTTTTGGCTTACTACTTATTTTTACCTATAAAATTTTTACTTTTAGTTTCATAAACTATTGTAGTTGCTAACTTTTCAGAAAAAATTGCTATTTCTTGTACTTGTGAGGCAATAGTTGCATTTTTTTGTGTCTTTTGATCAAGTTCATTTATTACATTATTTATTTGAATAATACCTCTTTCTTGTTCTTTACTTGAAGTAGAAACATCTTCAATAATATTTAAAGTTTGCTCAATATTCTCATTTAAACTCTCATATCCATTTATCATGTTACTTGAAATCTCTTTTCCATCATTTGCTTTAATTGTTGCATGTTCTACTAATGCTTTTATCTCTTTTGCTGCTTGTGCTGATCTTGTTGCTAAGTTTCTAACTTCACCTGCAACTACTGCAAAACCTTTACCTAGCTCTCCTGCAGTTGCTGCTTCTACTGCTGCATTTAATGATAATATATTTGTTTGAAAAGCAATTTGGTCAATTACTGTAATTGAGTTATTTATTAAATTAACTTGCTCATTAATTTCATCCATTGATATACTTGTTTTTAAAGCAAGCTCTTTACCATCTTTCGTAGATAAGCTTACTTTTCTAGCTAAATTTGTCATATCATTCATTTTTTGTGTATTATTTTTTACATTAGAAGTGATTTGCTCTAATGCAGCAGTTGTTTCTTCAAGATTTGTTGCTGTTTTTATTGAGCTTTCATTTAATACATCCACATTTTTTAGTAAGTCATCTGAACTATTTTTTAATTCAACTCCTCTTTTTGTACTTTCAACTAGCATCTTTGAAATAGATTCGCCTAATGAATCAATACCATTTAATAAGCTTTGAATTTCACCTTGTGCGTTAATTGATGTTTTTTGAGTAAAATCTTCTTGCTTATATTTATTAAGCGTTATAGATGCATGTTCTACGATATCAGCTAAAGTATCTAGCATGCTATTTAACGCATTTACTAGCTCTTTTACAGATTTACTTGAACTAGTTTTTGTAACTCTTGTGCTTAAATTACCTTTTTTTATCTCATTTACTACATGATTTACATCATTTATAACTAAAGTATCTTCAAGATGATCTTTTTCTATTTTACTAATATATTCATTAAAATATTTTGCAATTTGGGCTGTTTCATCTTTTGTTTTTATCTCTATTTTAATATCTTTGTTAGATGAATCTGTAAGCTTCTTCATAGCATCTTTTAATATTTCTAGTGGAGATATAATGCTTTTTGAAAGAAGAATATTAAATATAAGTATTATTATAGAAAAAATTGACATTAATACAATTACAGTTATTATTGATTGTTTTATTGTATTATGAAAATTCTTTTGTGCCATGTCAGAATTTTTTTTGATTATCTTTAATATATCAATAATAGTAAACTTTAAGTTTCTCCATGCTTTAAGAGATTTTTTCATATCATCTTTTTCTAATGCATGATTATCAATTACTTTTTTATTTAAAGTCTTTGATATAAGTAAAAAATCAATTACTTTTTGTTCAAACTCTATGTACAATGAGTTATTTATTTTTTTGAACTCATTTGCAGCTTTTTCAGTATTTTTAATTGCATTTTGCATAGTATTTTTTGCTTTTTTTGAGTTTGGGTTTTGAAAAACTACGCCAGAAGATGAATTATATAAAAGTCCATTAATATATATTGCATTTAAAGTTTCATTTTGTTTTGCAATAGCTAATGAGTTTATATACTCCCTTGATAAAGAGTTCAATATGTTATAAATAATAACACCTGCTATTAATAAACTAAATATTATTAGTGCACTATTTAGTTTAAGCTTTAGCATTATTGAAAGTTTATTTAGCATGACTATCCTTATGGTTTAATATAAGTATTTATAATACAAAATTATACTTAAAATATAACTTTATATTATTATTTTAATCTAAGTGCTTGTAATAAACTTTCAATATTTAATAAATTAATCCCAAAAATCTTTTAGTGATTCATCATTTTTTTCAATAGGTCGCTCTTCAATATAGACTTCTTCAAGTACATCTTGAGTATCATTATCTAAAGAATTACTAAAGTTTATATTATCAATATCTTCAAATGCTTTTTTTAGTTCATTTTCATCAATTTCTTCTATTGATGTTTTTGGATTATTTATTATTTTATGAATTTTAGTTTCAGAAGGAGCTTTAGTTTCACTATTACTTTCTACTTCTTTATCAATTTTAGGCATAATTTTTTCTTTGCTTGTAGTTTTCAACTGCATGTACTCTTGCATTAACTTTTCATAAGTTTCAAAATCAAGCAACATAAAACTTGGCTTTCCATCTCTTAGAATTATTGCCTTTTCAATTTCATGTTTATTTATTTTTTCAAATATCATTTTACTTTTTCTAATTAACTCAGTTGAAGAGAACATCTCTTTAGATGTATATTGTAAATAGTTCATTTATACTCCAATACAAATTAAAATATGTATTATTTTATGTATTCAGATATGTTATTAATAATCATATCAACAAGTCTTTTTCTAGCTTCAATTGATGCCCATCCAATATGTGGAGTTAATGCTAGTCTGTTTTTATTTTCTACTTTTAATAAGGGTGAGTCTTCTTCTATAGGTTCTTTTGATACTACATCAATACCACAATATAGCTCTTTTGAATCAATTATATTTGCAAGGTCAGCTTCATTTATTATTCCACCTCTACCTAAATTCATTAGTATTGCACCATCTTTAATCAAATTTAAATTTGATTTATTAAGCAAATTAGTAGTTGTTTCATTTAAAGGACAATGAATAGAAATAATATCAGATTCTTTAAGCAAAGAGTCTAAACTTTTACTTTCATAGTTTGTATTATTATTCTTACCACTTGTTGAATAATAACTTACATTACAAGAAAAAGATTTTGCTATTTTTGCAACATTTTCTCCAATATTACCTAATCCAATTATTCCCCAATTTTTGTCTTTTAATTCATAAAATGGTTTGTCTATATGTGTGAAAATATCTGACTTTTCCCAATTTCCTTTATTTACATATGAAGTATAGTAATTTAATTGTTGGATAAAATGAAATACATAAGAAAATGTTAATTGTGTTACACTATCAGTTGAATATCCTGCAACATTTTTAACTTCAATTCCTTTAACTTTAGCGTATTCAAGGTCAACATTGTTCATTCCTGTTGCTGCAATACAAACTAACTTAAGAGTTGAATTATCCATTATTTTTCTATCTATTACAACTTTATTTGTAATAACAATATCTGCATCTTTTACTCTAGTTAGTGTTTCAGTTGGTTTTGTAGTATCATAAACTACTACTTCACCAAACTTATTAAACTCATCTAAAGATATGTCAAAACCTAATGTAGCTCTATCTAAAAATACTATTTTCATTGTGTACACCTTTACATATTTTATTATGTAAAGGTATCTAAATATTGCTAAATATAATTTAAAATGATTTATTTGTGCTTAGAACTAAAAATTTGTTCAGCCCATTCAGTAATTGGACCTCGTAGAACTTTTTCTAATTTTATAGCAAAAGGTTTTACTAAATCACTTTCATTTTTAGTAGATTTTAAAAGTGTTGTAAGTGCATTTGTATGCTTATTTACATAAAAATTGTCAATTTGCTTATTACTTCCTAAGATTACAACTTTACAGCTATTATCGACTCTTGAAAGTACCATTTGCATGGTTTTATTTGACATATTCTGAGCTTCATCAATTATAACAAATGCATTTGATAAGGTTCTACCTCTCATTTCACCTACCCACATAGTCTCAATACTATAATTTTGAATAAGTTGTTCAATTCGTGCATTTACCTCTACATCATCAAGCTCATCATACTGAAAATTCTTTTTGTTTGATTTCTTTTTGTGTTCACTTCTTATAATATAATCTAAACTATCCATTAAAGGATGATTATATATTTTAAACTTTTCTTCAAAACCTGGTAAATAACCAATATCTTCGCCTTTGTCTAATGACTCAATTGAGTTTCTTATATATATTATTCTTTGAAAATATTTTTGTCTAACTAGCTTTAATGCACCACTTAATGCTAATAAGGTTTTACCACTTCCTGCTTTTGCCTCAACTATTAAAACATTAAAGTAATGTTTTAATATTGCATTTGAGAAAAATAATTGTTCTTTATTTAAAGGTGTAATTATTTGATTTCTTATTTCTGTCTCATCTAATATAATGATTTTTTTATTTTGAATACAAGCTAATAGTACTTGATCTGAACCCTTAACTTTAAAACAATAAGCAAAATTATGTACTTTATGTTCTTCATCATAATCAAAAATAGAGGAGTTATTAATAGTTTCTAGCTGTTCAAATTTTATTGTAATTGTTTTTATAAATTCATAATCAAACTCTTTTTCACTAGTTCCAAGTAAAGAATCAGTCTTAATATCCATAGAAACAGCTCTTGTTCTTGCCATAATATCTAAAGATAAAAAATCAGACTCACATGTATAATGGCTCTCTACAAATTTTGCAACTTCAAGAATTTTTCTATCATTTATGATATTTGGTGCAACATTTTTTATATTTATTAAATACTCTTCTTTTGAAATAACATCAATAGTTGCTTCAAATATATCAAAAACTTTAATTGTAACAATTTTAAAATCTGCTACTTTTTTGCTTTGGATAATTTGTGAATTTTCTAAAACTCTTGCAAACTCTCTTGCTTGAAAGTTAATCTCATCAAATCCACTCTTTTTAGAATCAATCTCATCTAAAACTGTTTCAGGAAGAACTATTAAATTTTTATTTTCATCACTTAATTTGAAGATATTTTTTGCATCTTCAAGTAAAATATTAGTATCTAGGGTATAAACTTTTTCAAATATCATGATTCATCTTTTGGTTTTTGTCTTAATACTTTATAGATAATAAAAGCGCCAAAGAGTAGTGTAATAAGAGTAAATAGTAAAGAAAAAGTTTTTACTACTACATATCCTACTATTAAAATAGAAAGTACAGTTGGCACTTCATTATATGCTCTAAAGAAATTACCACTTTTTGGATATATACCTTTTTCTAATCTTTTTCTAAAATACTCCATTGAAAAAGAGTATGCTACTAAAAGTCCAGCAAAAAACAGCTTCGCAAAAAGCCATGGATCATTAAAATCAAGCATCTCTGGTCTTAAATATATCATAAGTAGACCACTTATTACTGTAGCCCACATAGCAGGAAGACCAATATACTTGTACATTTTATACTCTTGGATTTTTACAACTTCAACAAAGTCTGGTTTATTTTTATGTTCTGTATGATATACATACAATCTTGGCTGATAAAAAAGCATTGCCATCCATGACATCATTGCCATAATATGAAATATTACTATCCATAAATAGTACTGCATTAAAAAATCCATTAATTCATTCCTTTTATTTTTTTTAGCCATTCATTTAAAGTTTTTTCATATGCAATATTACTTGAACTATAATAGTTTACTGGCTCATTTAAATACTCTTGTTCTACCCATCCACCAAAATCATGGGGATATTTGTATCCTTTATGAAAAGAGTCAATGTGTTTTGGTATTTCTAAAATTCTACCATCTTTTATATCAGCCAATGCTTTATTAATAGCATTGTAAGCACTATTTGATTTTGGACAAGATGCTAAATAAATAGCACACTGTCCTAATATTATTCTAGCTTCTGGATATCCTATTTTATTGCAAGCTTGCATTGTACTTACTGCAAGATTTAAAGCATTTGGATTTGCATTTCCTATATCTTCACTTGCAAAGATAACCATTCTTCGAGTTATAAAGTCAACACTTTCACCACCATTTATTAATCTTCCTAAGTAATAAAGTGCTGCATCTACATCTGAACCTCGTAATGACTTTATCATAGCACTTGCAAGGTCATAATGACTATTGCTTGAACTAACTCCATCACCAATTACATTTGAGCGTAACTCTTTTAAAGTTTCAAAGCTTATGTTATTTTCTATTTTAGAGGCAAAATTAAGCAAATTAAGCATTGCCCTTGCATCACCACTACTTGAAGCGATTAAATACTCTCTAGCCTCTTTACTTAGCGTTATATCACTACTATTTAATGCTGTTTGAATTATTCCATCTAATTCAATATTTGTTAAGGGTTTAAACTCATATAAAAAAGATCTAGAACGAATAGCAGAGGTTAGGGTGAAAAATGGATTTTCTGTACTTGCACCAATAATTATAGCTTGATAACTCTCCATTATTGGTAGTAATACTTCTTGTTGATTTTTTGATAATCTATGTACTTCATCTATAAATACAATAGGTTTAATTAGTGAATTTTTATATTTATCAAAAACTTTTCTTAATTCATCTATTTTTATTGTAGTTGCATTAAAGTAGTAGTAATCACTATTAATGTGTTTTGCAATTATTTTTGCAAGGGTAGTTTTTCCAGTTCCTGGCTTCCCATAAAAAAATAGGTGAGGAATCTCTTTTTTTATCAAAAGCTTATATAAGGCTTTGTCTTTGCCAATAATGTGAGATTGACCAACAAAGCTTTCTAAGCTTGTTGGTCTTAATTGGTTGGATAAATCAATCATCATCGCTATTTAAATATTTTCTTAAGTTTCTATACTCTTCTTTATTTAAGTATCTGCTTTTTCCTGTTGGCAAGTTATTCAATGAAATACCGCCAAACTCTAATCTTTTTAAATCCATAACATTTAGTCCAAAGTGTCCAAAGAATCTTCTTAATTCTCTATTTTTTCCCTCACTAATTGCTACTTTTAATTTTGAAAAATTATTGTTTGCAGAAAGGATTTGATATGCAACAAAAGGTGCGAAAGTCATAGATTTTATTTTTGATTTTTCGTGAGCACCTTCACTTGCATCATCTAACTCTAAACCTTCCAACATTGCTTTTTCTACTTTATGGTCAACTTCACCATCAACTTTAAGTTTATAAATTCTTTCTAAATTTGAATGCATTAATTTATTTACTACATCTACACTATCAGAAAGTAAAATTACACCCTCACTAGCATAATCTAATCTTCCAATTGGTAAAAAGTGTTTATATTTTTTACCTAATGTATCATAAATAGTTTTTCTTCCTTGAGGATCACTTTTTGTTACTAGTTCACCTTTTGGTTTATTATAAACTATAACTGTGTACATTCTATTTTTATCAGCTTTAATAACTTTTTTATCAATTTTTACAAGATTATTTTCTGATACTTTAGTTGCAAGATTTGTTACAACTTTGCCATCAATTGATACTCTTCCTTCTTCAATAATTTTATCTGCTTCTCTTCTTGAGTATGTACTATTGTGAGAAAGAAACTTATTTAATCTTACTAAATCTTCACTCTGTTTTGTGATATTTTTTTCTTTATCCATGGTTTTCCTTATTTTATGCCTGCTTCAATTAAATCATGAATATGTAAAACTCCAACTAGCTTTTCTTCATCATCAACAACTATTAGAAGTTGTATCTTATAATCTTCTATAATTTGTAAAGCATCACTTGCTAAAATATTTTTATCATTTATAACTTTTGGGTTCATTGTTGCAACTTTTTCTATTGCACAATCAATTGAGAAATCTTTATTCATAAGAGCTCTTCTTAAATCTCCATCACTAAGAAGTGCTATTACTTTTTCATTTTCATCAACTACAATTACACTTCCGATTCTTCCCTCACTCATAGTTACAATTGCATCTTTTAGTTTTGTTTCACGTGAAACTACAGGTAAAGTATCTTTTCTTAATAAGTCATCAACTTTTATAAAAAGTTTTTTACCTAAACTTCCACCAGGATGAAATGAAGCAAAATCTTCTTTTTTAAAATCTCTTTTTTTCATAAGACATACTGCTAAAACATCTCCCATTGCCATTGTTAATGTTGTAGAAGATGTTGGGGCTGTGTCTAAAGGACAGGCTTCTTTTGTAACATTTATATTTAAAAAGAAGTCTGCATATTTTCCAAGTGTTGAGTTTTTATTTTTTGCCATTGCAATTAAAGGAATGTCAAATCTTTTTAAATGGGGAAGAATTTGAATTAACTCTTCACTCTCTCCACTATAAGAAATCCCTAAAACAATATCATCTTTTCCTATCATTCCTAAATCGCCATGCATTGCTTCTGTTGGATGCAAGAAAAATGAACTAGTTCCAGTACTAGCTAGTGTTGCTGCTATTTTACTTCCCACTAATCCAGATTTACCTACACCTGTTACTATTAACTTTCCTTTTGAATTTACAATCAAATCAACTAACTTCTCAAAATCAAAATCAAGATTTTCTGCAGCTATTTCTAACTCTTTTGCTTCTGTTAATAGTACTTCTTTTGCAAGCTCTTTATAATTCATCTTTTATCCTTACTGAACGATTAATGTAGGTACAATCATTGGATATTTTTTATATTTTCTAAAACAATGTTTTCTTACTACTTTTCTAATTTCGTCTTCTAAAATTTTATTATTTTTAAATATTCCTGGTTTCGCATTTTTAAGGGCAATTAATAAAATATCTTCTATCTCTTTTGCAAAAAATCTATCTTGTTTATTTGGAACCAAACCAAATGAAGTAACTCTAGGTTTTTGAGCTAATGTTCTATCATCTTCATTTACTTGTGCAACAATCATAACCACACCTTCATTTGCCATTGTTTGTCTATCAATTACAATATCATCTGCGATTTTATTATTTAACTGATTGTCAATATAGACTTTACCAGTTTTTACAGTTTTTACTTTTTTAAGATATTTTGGAGTAACTTCAACTTGTTCCCCATCACTCATAATATATAAGTTTCTTTCTAAAACTCCACACTCTACACCAGTTTCACCATGTTTTAATGCATGGTTATACTCACCATGAACAGGCATGAAGAATTTTGGTTTAATAAGTCTTAACATAAGTTTTTGTTCTTCTTGTGCAGCATGTCCAGAAACATGAATATCACTAAAATCTTTATATGCAACTTTTGCTCCAGCTTTTAATAAATGATTCATAATACCTGATACACTAGCTTCATTTCCAGGAATAGCTTTTGCAGATAAAATAACTTGATCTGTAGGCTTTATTTTAATATGTCTGTGTTCATGAATAGACATTCTATAAAGTGCACTCATTGGTTCACCTTGACTTCCTGTTGTTACAATAAGAACTTCATTATCATTGTACTTATTAACTTCATGTGGATCAATAAAAGCTTCTTTAGGAAATTTTATATAACCTAATGTCATTGCTAAATCAAGATTTTTCTCCATTGATCTTCCAATAATACAAATTTTTCTATTATGCTTAATTCCTCTATCAATTGCTTGAGATATTCTATGAACATTTGATGAGAATGTTGACATAATAACTCTACCTTTAGCAGTTGCGAAAATTCTATCAAATGTAGGACCAACAGTTTTTTCAGATTTAGTAAAACCAGGAGAGTGTGAATTTGTTGAATCACTAGTAAGAAGTAAAACTCCTTGTTCCCCATAATGTGCTAATCTATGTAAGTCCGTTGGATATCCATCAATTGGTGTATGGTCAATTTTAAAATCACCTGTATGAATAATAGTTCCAGCTTCTGTTTTTACAGCAATTGATGATGAATCAATAATTGAGTGAGTAATATGCATCCATTCAACTTCAAATTCACCAATTTTTATTGGAGTTCTTTTTTGTATTGCTCTAAAGAATTTTCTATGTTCTCTCATTTTATGTTCATCAAATTTTGAACCAATCATCTCTAATGGCAATGATGTTCCATAAACAGGAAATTGCATCTCTTTAAATAAATATGGCATTGCACCAATATGATCTTCATGACCATGAGTAATTACTATTCCTGCGATTTTATTTTTGATTTCTCTAATATAAGTAAAATCTGGAATCAAAATATCAACTCCGTGCATATCATCATCAGGGAAACTCATACCAACATCAACAATAATTGCACAGTTTTCAGTTTCAATAACCATCATATTTCCACCAATTTCACCTAATCCACCAAGTGGAGTTATTCTTACTTTGGCATTTGTATTTAGATTTAATTTATAGTGTGGATTTAATCTATCTCTATGAATTTTTTCATTGATTAAGTGTGCTTTCTTAAGATCACTTATCCAACCATCACCTTTTTGAAATTTTGGTCTTGGTTTTCTTTTTCTTTGGTTATTGTTATTTATATTTTTTTTGTTGTCTTCTTCTGTAGAAGTACTAGCTTTTTCTGTACTGTTTTTTGTAGTTGTTGAAGTAGGTTTATTATTACTTCTTGGCCTTGTATTCGTTGAACTTTTTTGTTGTTGCTTAGGATTATGCTGTTCTACTTTATCCTCTTGAACTTTTTTCTCTTCCATTTTTAACCTTTGTATACATTTGGCTATACAAAGATGCGCTAACTTCATGAGGTCTTTTATTATCATTTATATCAAGTTCACTAAAGATTTGAGAAAGTTCTGACTTTTCTACAACAGTGGATAAGTTTTTTGAAAGTTTTTTTCTTGGCTGTGAAAAACAGGCTTTTAAAAACTTTTTAAAATCACTATTTAAAGAACTAGTCATGTTCTTTTTCAAATATAAAATCGAAGAAACAACCTTTGGAGCAGGGTTGAATGAATCTGGTGATACATCAAAAAGTATCTTCGAATCTTTTGTTAATAATTGTGAAATAATACCTAAAGAAGAGTACTCTTTTTCATTTACTTGTGCAGTAAATTTTACTGCTACTTCTTTTTGTATCATTACTATTATATGCTCACAATTAGTATCTTCTAACGCTCTTAATATAATGTTTGTTGCGATATAGTAGGGTAAATTTGCTATTAAGTCATATTTACCCTCATGTAACGTCTTTTGGCTCTCCCAAGTTTTTAGTACATCTGTATGCACTAAATCTAGCTTGTTACTATCTATTTCGTCTTTAAATTTAGACCTTAAAACACCAATTAAATCAGTGTCTACTTCATAAGCAGTCATATCTTTGTACTTGACTAATTTATCTGTCAAATCACCTAAGCCAGGCCCAATCTCAACAATGTGATTTTCATTGTTGGGCATCGCTTGGATGATTCCGTTTAAAACAGCTTTATCGATTAAAAAGTTTTGTCCGTATTTTTTTTTAGCTTTAATATTTTCCATAAGCAGATATTATATCTAATTTTAACTTACAATTAGATAATATTTTTCACTATTAAAATTAAGGAAAGAATAATTGAGTAATTTTGCAAAAAGAATTATACCTTGTTTAGATGTAAAAGATGGAAGAGTTGTAAAAGGCGTAAATTTTGTTGGACTAAAAGATGCTGGTGATCCTGTAGAAGTTGCTAAACGATATAATAATGAAGGAGCAGATGAGATAACTTTCCTTGATATAACTGCAAGTCATGAGAATAGAGACACAATTGTTGATATTGTAAAAGATGTTGCAAAAGAGGTTTTTATTCCATTAACAGTTGGTGGAGGTATAAGAAAACTTGAAGATATATATAAACTACTAAATGTAGGTTGTGATAAAGTATCAATAAATTCATCAGCTGTTAATAATCCAGGTTTCATAAATGAAAGTGCAAAAAGATTTGGTACACAATGTATTGTTGTAGCTATTGATGTGAAAAAGGTTCAGGATGGTTCATATCATGTTTTTGTAAAAGGTGGAAGAGAGGATACAGGACTTGATGCAGTAAAATGGGCTAAAGAGGTCTATAGTAGAGGTGCAGGAGAGATACTTCTAACATCAATGGATACAGATGGTGCTAAAACTGGATTTGAACTTAATATTACTCAACAAATCTCATCTGTAGTTGATATTCCAGTTATTGCAAGTGGTGGTGCTGGAACAATGGAGCATATTAAAGATGCTTTTAATTGTGGTGCAAGTGCTGCTTTAGCTGCATCTATATTTCATTATAAAGAGATAGATATCATGGATTTAAAACACTACTTAAAAGAGAATAACATTCCCGTAAGGATATAAAATGAATAGATTTCTAAAATGTGCAGTATTATCTTCTGTACTTCCGTTATCACTTTTGTCATATGAAATTGACTTTTCAAAAACTTTTACAAAAAAATTAATACCTGATATTTTAAATTCAGATATTAAGTTAGTTGTAGAGTTAGATAGTGAAAAAAAAGTTTCTTCAAAACTTGAAAAGTTTAACAACTACATCAAAGATATGAATTATGTAGAAAAAAACCTTGGTACTTTTAACATAAGACCTAGATATAAATATAAAAGTAATACTCCACATATAGATGGGTATATTGGAGAGATAAAATATGGTATTGAATCAAATGATCCAAAAAAGATTAGTAAGTTTATCAATGGCTTAATTGATTTAAAAAACCATAGAGATACTTCTATAATTGTTTCAAACTTATCATGGAAGGTTAAAGATACTTCAGCAAATATTGCTATTGATCTTTTAAGATATGAATCAATAACTTGGATAGAGAAGTATGCAAAAAATTTATCTACTGATTTGAAAAAAAAATGTGAAGTAAAAAATATAAATATACACTCTTTGCAAAACTCTTATTATAGAGGAAGTGAAGTAATGTATAGTGCTAAATCATCTGATACTTCAATTTCTGTACCACAACAAACAGCAAAAAATATAAAAATGAGTGTTAATTACAAATTGGAGTGCAAATGATTATTTGTGCAGGTAGAAATGAAACTTTTAAGTTCGCTGAACCTATGGGTGTAGGATTGATTGAGATGTCAATCAACCTAACAAAAAAATGCCTTTTTGACAAACCTGATTTTATACTTTTTGTTGGAAGTGCAGGCTCTTATGGAGAGCATAATATTTTTGATATAATTGAGTCAAAAAGAGCAGCAAATATTGAGCTATCTTTTTTACAAAACAATTCATATACTCCACTTGATAATGTATTAGAATCTGAAAATAAATTTGTTAGAAATGATACAATTGTAAATAGTTCAAACTATATATCTTCAAACTTTTCATTAAGCAAAAAGTTTAATGCTTACGGTATTGGAGTTGAAAATATGGAATTTTTTGCAGTATTACAAGTTGCTAAAGAGTTTGAAATTCCTGTAGGTGGAATATTTGTAGTTACAAATTATACTAATGAAACTGCCCATGAAGATTTTCTAAAAAATCATAAAGAGGCTATGTCTAAACTTACTAACTCATTAATTGAGAAAAATATTATAAAATAATCGTAGTAAAATAACTACGATTATTTTAAATTCTTAGCTAGATGATTACAAAGCATTACACCTTTAAAATTTAAAATGCTAACTATTTGCTTTTTCATTAGGATGTTTCATGTGAAACATATTTAGTGATTTATATAAACTTTTTTAAAATTCTATTAAAATAAAATATTTTAGATTTTAGAAATTTTATATATTTCATATAACTATGTTTATCAAGACTTTATTCAATTAGTACTTTTTTATAGTTGTTTTAACCATAGACTTTATTTCTCTTTATTATTTTAATAAATACTTTATTAAAGAAAAAACTCTATTTCATTTCAGTGTTTCACGTGAAACAATTATTAAACTTTACAACATATATATTAAATATTATAGTAAAAAATTTATTTTATTAAAAGCAGAAATAGAGTAGAAAAAGAGTATACTTACGCTTTAGAATAGATGTAAATGAAAGGTAATAATGCAATCAATATATGACTTTACATTAGATGAGTTAAAAGAAGAATTAAAACCTTCTTTTAGAGCAAAACAAGTTTATAATTGGATATATAAAAAATATGCTTCATCATATGATGAAATGAAAAATATACCAAATGATTTAAAAGAACAATTAAAAGAAAATTATGCTTTAGATATTATGAAAATAGTAAAAAAAGAGCAAAGTTTAGATGGAAGTATAAAATATCTTTTTCAACTACATGATGGCTTAACAGTTGAGGCTGTTTTACTTTTAATGAAAAAGAAAAAAATTAGTGAAGATGGAAAAATAGAAAGAAGTGAAAAATATACTGTTTGTATCTCTTCACAAGTTGGATGCAAAGTAGGGTGTACATTTTGCCTAACAGCAAAAGGTGGTTTTGTAAGAAATTTAACAGTTGGAGAGTATATAGCACAAATTGTTAATATCAAAAGAGATAACAATATAGCTGAAAATAAATCACTTAATATTGTTTATATGGGTATGGGTGAACCACTTGATAATTATAAGAATTTTGTAAAAGCAGTTAAAGTTTTTAGTGAACTTGATGGACTTGCAATAAGCAGAAGAAGACAAACTGTTTCTACATCTGGTATAAGTAGTAAAATAGAAAAACTTGGTAAAGAAGATTTAGGAATTCAACTTGCTATTTCTTTACACGCAGTTGATGATAAATTAAGAAGTGAATTAATTCCTATGAACAAAGCATATAATATAGAAAGTATTATAAATGCTGTAAGAAACTTTCCAGTTGATGCAAGAAAAAAAGTTATGTTTGAATATCTTGTAATTAAAGATAAAAATGATGATATAAAATCTGCTGATAAACTATTGAAACTATTAAATGGTATCAAAGCAAAAGTAAATTTAATCTACTTTAATCCATATCCAGGCACACCATATCAAAGACCAGAAAGTAAAGATATGGTAAAATTTCAAGAATATTTAATAAATAAAGGATTGCTTTGTACTATTAGAGAATCAAAAGGTCTTGATATCTCAGCAGCATGTGGGCAGTTAAAAGAAAAGGAATCAAATGGAAATTCTTGATATTGTAATGATAGTATTTATATGTATAGTTGCAATAGTCTCAGCAATTGGATTTTTTAGAAGTTATAAAAATAAGGATGGAAAATAATGGCAATTACAAGATTTGCTCCAAGCCCAACAGGATATCTACATATTGGTGGATTAAGAACGGCTTTATATAACTATTTATGGGCAAGAAAAACAAATGGTGAATTTAGATTACGAATAGAAGATACAGATACTCAAAGAAATAATGATGATGCTATGAAAGCAATACTTGAAGCTTTTGAGTGGGTTGGTTTAAGTTATGATGGAGAAGTAGAGTACCAATCAAAAAGAATGGATATTTATAAAAAATATATTCAACAACTTTTAGATGAAGGAAAAGCTTACTATTGTTATATGAGTAAAGATGAGCTTGAAGCTTTAAGAGAAAAGCAAATGGCGAATAAACAGACTCCAAGATATGATGGAAGATACAGAGACTTTACAGGAACACCTCCAAGTGGTATTGAGCCAGTAGTAAGAATAAAAGCTCCACTTGAGGGAAAAATCACTTTTGTTGATGGTGTAAAGTCAATCATGAATATAAACTGCAATGAAGTAGATGATTTTATTATTGCAAGAAGCAATGGTAATCCAACTTATAATTTTGTTGTTGCAATTGATGATGCACTAATGGGTATGACTGATGTAATTAGAGGAGATGACCATTTAACTAATACTGCAAAACAGATTATTATTTATGAAGCTTTAGGTTTTGATATTCCTAAATTTTTCCATGTTCCTATGATTAATAATCCACAAGGGAAAAAACTTTCTAAAAGAGATGGTGCTATGGATGTAATGGAATATAAAAGACAAGGATATTTACCAGAAGCATTATTAAACTTTTTAGTAAGACTTGGATGGTCTAATAAAGACCAAGAAATATTCTCAATGGAAGAGATGCTTGAGCTATTTGATCCTTCAAATATAAATAAATCTGCATCATCATATAATCAAGAAAAACTTCTATGGTTAAATTCGCATTATATAAAAAATATATCAAATGATAGATTAGCAAAAGAGTTAGAGTTTTTTGATTGTCACTTACAAGGACATGATAAAAAAGAGATGATTTTAGATTTATCAAAAGAGAGAGCACAAACATTAGTAGAATTAAAAAATGCAATAGATATTATAATAAATAGACCAACTCAATATGAAGAGAAAGGTGTAAAAAAATTCATAAAAGAAGATACTTCAAAGTTTATGGATGCATACTTAAAAACTTTAGAAGAGAAAAAAGACTCACTACATTTAGCTTGTGATTATGAAGATATTACTAAACCTTTTATAAAAGAGTTTGAGCTAAAATTCCCACAACTATTCCAACCAATTAGAATAGCACTTACAGGTGGAACACAAGCACCTTCTGTTTATGATATTATGGCAATACTTGGATATGATGAAGTAAATTTAAGAATTAGAACAGCACTAGATAAAAACTTTAATAAAGAGGCTTAATAAAGAAAGAATAAAGAGTTTATTTTATAACTCTTTACTCTTTTTATGCTTTTCTCCCCAAAAATATAACTGCTTTAAAATCGGTTTTAAACTCTTACCATATTCACTTAATGAATACTCAACTTTTGGAGGTACTTCTGGATAAACAACTCTATTAATTATTCCATCTAATTCTAACTCTTTTAATTTTTGGGATAACATTTTTTGTGTAATCTTTGGCATTTGTCTTTGTAATTCATTAAATCTTTTTGTATCTCTTCTTAAATACCAAAGTATCAAAATCTTCCATTTTCCATCAATCACATCCAAGGCTATTTCAACTGGACATTTTTCATCTTCTTTATCAATTATTAAATCAATATCTTTATTCATAAAACCCTCATTAGTATCTTTTTTGAAACTATATATCTTTTGTGTAAGCTCTTGTGCTTCTTATTTATTTTAGCTAAACTTTTTTAAACTATTAAAAAAAAGGAAAATTAATGAGAGCATTTGTAGTAGAAAAAATAGAGGATGAAAAGTTTATTAGTTCTGTAAAAGATATTGATATTCCAAAAATAGAAAAAGATGAAGTTTTAGTAAAAGCCTCTTACTCTTCTTTAAACTTCAAAGATGCATTAAGTTCTATTGGGAATAAAGGAGTTACAAAAGTTTTTCCTCATGTAACTGGTATTGATGTATCAGGTGAAGTTGTAGAATCAAATAATTCAAATTTTAAAAAAGGTGATAAAGTAGTTGCCACTGGATATGATTTAGGTATGAATACAGATGGAGGACATCAAGAGTATGTAAAAATACCAGCTTCATGGCTTATTAAAATTCCTAAAGGTCTTGATGAAAAAGAGATTATGATATATGGAACTGCTGGATTAACAGCAGCACTTAGTATTAACGAACTACAAGAAAACTCAATAACTAGTGGTAAAGTATTAGTTACAGGTGCAACAGGTGGCGTGGGAAGTATTGCAGTGACGATATTAGCAAAACTTGGATATGAAGTAGTTACCATAACAGGTAAAAAAGATAAAATAGAGTATTTAAAATCTTTAGGAGCGAATGAAGTAATATTAAGAGAAGATTTTGATATTTCAAATAAAAAACCAATGTTAAGTGAAGTTTATGATGCAGTAGTTGATACAGTAGGAGGGGAATATTTAGCCCATGCATTAAAACAGATAAAGCATAGTGGAGTTGCAACTTGTTGTGGATTAACATCTTCTCATGAATTAAATACAAATGTATTCCCTTTTATTTTAAGAGGAGTAAGACTTATAGGAATTGATTCAGTTGAAATTCCATTAGAGAAAAAAGAAAAGATCTGGGGAAAAATAGCAAAAGAGTATAAAAATTCTAATTTAGAAAAACTTACAAGCCAAATAACTCTAGATGAAATTAAAGATGCATATGAGAAAATATTAACTTCAAAAGCTACTGGAAGATATCTAGTAAAAATAGATTAAACTTAAAAGTTTAATCTATTACACAATTTGCATCTTCATCAAATCTTAATCCAATTTCATTATCAACAGCATACTCTTTACCCCAATCATGCAAATCATATAAAATAGGAATTAATTTCTCACCAGCTTTTGTTAACTTATACTCAACCTTAGGAGGTACTTGAGGATAAACAATCCTTTGAACAATTCCTACTTCTTCTAATTCTCTTAATTGCTGTGTTAGCATTTTTTGAGAAATATTTGGAATTAATCTTTTTAATTCTCCATTTCTCTTAACATCTTTTTTTAAAGCCCAAAGAACCATACCTTTCCATTTTCCACCAATAATATCAGTTGCTAATTGAAAAAAACAGTTATATTTTTTGTTGTTAGATTCCATAAAAAGCCTTTATAGTTTTTATAAGTTTACTAATATTAACTTTAACAGTTACTTAAAGGTTACTATGAAACTAAAAAGTACATACTTGACAAAAAGTATCTAAACAGATAAAATTTCGCCAAATTAATAAATACAAAATAATAAGGAAAATAATATGGGAAAATATATTGAATTAACACAAGAGAACTTTGAAAGTACAGTAGCAAATGGTGTATCATTAGTAGATTTTTGGGCTCCATGGTGTGGACCTTGTAGAATGCTAGCACCAGTAATTGAAGAGTTAGGTGAAGAGTTTGATGGAAAAGCAAATATTTGTAAAGTAAACACTGATGAGCAACAAGACTTAGCAGTTAAATATGGAATTAGATCTATTCCTACTATTATCTTTATGAAAGATGGTGAAATTGTAGATCAAATGGTTGGTGCTTCTTCTAAACAAGCACTTTCTGAAAAATTAAACTCATTAGCATAATAAAAAGGGGTAATATCCCTTTTTAGCTATCTTAAATTAATAAAACTACCTATAAAGCCTTAAATTATAAACAAACTTTTGATAAAATAACAAAGACTTACTGTATACATAGGAAAATTAAAATGCAACAATTTTTAGAACAATCAAAAAAAATAAGTAGAGAAATAGCCACACTAAGTGGAGAAGTTAAAAATAAAGTACTAAATGAAATGGCAGATGCTTTAATAGAACATAGTGACTTTATTGTTCATAATAATAGTAAAGATATGCAAGCAGCAGAACAAGAAAACTTAAGCCTTGATTTAAAAGATAGGCTTTTACTAACTAATGATAGAGTAAAAGCTATGGCAAATGCAATTAGACAAATAGCAAGTCTTAAAGAACCTGTAGGAAGAACACTTGATGGTTGGGTAACAGAAAATGGATTAAATATTCAAAAAGTATCAATTCCTATTGGAGTTATTGGTATTATTTATGAAAGCAGACCAAATGTTACAAGTGATACAGCTGCTCTTTGTTTTAAAAGTGGGAATGTATGTATTTTAAAAGGTGGAAAAGAAGCACAACATAGTAATAAAGCAATTGCAGATATCTTAAGAAATGTATTAGCAGTAAATAAACTTCCAGAACAAGCTATCTCATTATTACCTAACTCTACAAGACAAGGAGTAGCAGAGTTTATAAAACAGGATAAATATGTTGACTTACTTGTTCCAAGAGGAGGAGAAGCTCTAATTAAATTTATAAGTCAAAATGCAACTATTCCTGTTGTTAAACATGATAAAGGATTATGTCACACATATATTGATAAATTTGCAGATGGTAAAAAAGCAATTGAAATAGCAATCAATGCAAAATGTCAAAGACCTGGTGTTTGCAACTCAATGGAGACTTTACTAGTTCATAAAGATGTAGCAAACTATGTATTGCCACCACTTCATGAAAACTTTATGAGTAAAAATACTCAGCTTAGAGGTTGTGAAGAAACAGTTGAATATATTGATATTCCACTTGCAACACAAGAGGATTTTGATACAGAGTACTTAGCAAATATCTTATCTATTAAAGTAGTAAAAGATGTAAGTGATGCTATTAGTCACATCAATAAACATGGTTCTGGACACTCTGAATGTATTATTAGTGAAAATTATTCAATTGTAAATAAATTCTTAAATGAAGTTGATGCAGCTTGTGTATATGCAAATGCTAGTACAAGATTTACCGATGGAGGTGCTTTTGGACTTGGAGCAGAAGTTGGTATTTCTACTAATAAACTTCACTCAAGAGGTCCTATGGGAATAAATGACCTTACTACATTTAAATATAAGATTTATGGAAATGGACAAATTAGATAAAATTATCTAATTTGTCACTTTTTTCTCACTTTTTACTTTCAAGCTTACTTTTTTGCCACCAAATGTCACTAAAGTGTTATTAAATATTTTAGGAGGCTTTTATGACATATGCAAAAAAGAGATATTTAAACTTCTTTGCCATTACAATTTTTACTTTAGTATTGCCCTTTATTACAATAAATGGCAATCATATGCTACTTCTATCTTTTGATAGAATGGAATTTCACTTTTTAGGTTTTGCTTTTGAGATGCAAGAGCTTTACATCATGCCATTTTTACTTATGATTTTATTTATTGGTATTTTTGCAACTACTGCAATTGGTGGTAGAATTTGGTGTGGATGGGCATGTCCTCAAACTATTTTTAGAGTAATTTATAGGGATTTAATAGAGTCTAAGATTTTTAATTTAAGAAGAATTAAAAATAAAGTAAAAGATGTAGATTATTCAAAAACAGAAAATAAAATCAAAAAGATTTTATCTATTAGTTTATTTGGTATCTTATCACTTATAATTGCTACAAATTTTATGTGGTATTTTATTCCACCAGAAGATTTCTTTAGATATATGCAAGAACCAAAAGAGCATGTATTTATGGTAATGTTTATTGTAACTGTTGCACTTTTTTTAGTTTATGATATTGTTTTTACAAAAGAGCATTTTTGTACATATGTATGTCCATACTCTAGAATACAATCTGTTTTATATGATGATAATACAATCCAAGCTATTTATAATACAAATAGAGGAGGAGAGATATATAAAAATGGAGAAAAGACTATTTTTAAAGCTAAGCAACTACAAGAGCATGAAGAGTGTACTGCTTGTGAAGCTTGTGTAAAAATTTGTCCAACAGGAATAGATATTAGAAAAGGTCTACAAGTTGAATGTATAAACTGTCTTGAGTGTGTAGATGCATGTACAAGTGTAATGGGAAAACTTGGTAAAAAAACACTTGTTGATTGGGGAAGTACAAACGAAGTTATAAATGACAAAAAAACAAACTACTTTAGTATTAGAAATATAATGTATTACTTAGCAATTGGGATATGTTTTGTATTATTAGTTATTTCTGCATCAAAAAAAGAGTACTTTTTACTAAATGTAAACAAAACAACAAAACTTTATAATATAAAAGAAGATGGTCATGTTACAAATAACTATTTATTAACAATACAAAATAGAGATAAAAAGGCATACACATTTGATATAAAAATCATTGATAATGAGAATTTTACACTTAAAAGATTTAAACCATTTAAATTAGATGTGGACAAAAGAGTTAAAAAAGTTCTAATTTTAGAGACCAAAAAAAGACTATTTTTATCTGATAAAAAGGATACTCCAATAGATGTAAAAATAGTTATGTTTGCAAAAGAGAATCCAAAAGAAGTATTTAAAGAACAAACTATATCATTCATTTATCCAAGAAATGATAGCTTTAAGTAATTTAGCAATATCTGGATTGTAGAAAAAAAATTTTTTGGTTATACTTCTTTAAATTTTGAAATTTAATAGAGTTACTAAACAGGAGTAATAAATGAGTTATATAACAAACGCGAACTTAGAACAAGCAGATGAGAAAGTATA
>ERZ1673961.35-NODE-35-length-71938-cov-7.884465_pt1 | contig 71938 bp, 66 predicted proteins | sample MGYA00580189_ERZ1673961 | MGnify/ENA primary metagenome ERZ1673961 (study PRJEB41334, sample SAMN05608105) | rock metagenome | biome: terrestrial subsurface; feature: shale formation; material: shale | place: USA: Pennsylvania ... | reverse complement strand
GCTGCAGCAACTTCAGTACTTCTACTAGCAGGTTGTGCTTCTTCTGATGACGCAACTACAGCTAAACTAGACGAACTAAGCAATCAAGTTAGCATGCTAAGTCAAGACGTACAAACTCTTCAATCTGACGTTCAAATGTCTAAAGACGCAGCAATGTCTGCTCAAGAAGAAGCTGCACGTGCTAATGAGCGTATCGACAACATCGCTCAATCTTACACTAAGTAAGTTATAGTGTTATGCCGCGCCTCACGGCGCGGTTATTTCTACTGGTACTCCATTCTGCGCGGCAATCACTGCTTTTGCCTTAACATCCTTCATACCAAATTCACTTAACCACCAGCCTAACTCTTTCGGTAATTCCAATTCATCTTTCTTACCGTTGCTGCGAGTTAATGGTTCGTGAGCTTCAATAAAGACACTTCTGTCTGGTTCTAACGCCACTTTAACCGGTTGGTTAATAACCGTGACTTTTTCGCCTCGACGTACTTGTTCAAATAGCCATTCAATGTCGCTTGGCTCCATACGGATACAACCTGCGCTGACACGCATACCAATACCAAAATCTTTGTTGGTACCATGAATAAGGTACTCGCCGTTCCCGTAAGCTAAACGCAATGCAAACATACCCAACGGGTTATCAGGGCCAGAAGGGACAACTGCGGGTAAGTTAATGCCTTTTGCTTTGTATTCAGCACGAATAGAAGCCGGTGGTGTCCACGTCGGATTAGGACGCTTCTGACTGACACTGGTTGACATCACCGGAGTGTCACGCCCTATACGTCCAATCCCAACCGGGAATACGTGCACGACGTTCTCGTTAGCCGGGAAATAGTACAGGCGTAACTCGGCCAGATTGATAACGATACCCTGGTGAGCAACGTCCGGAAGAATGAGTTGGGTAGGAACAGTCAGAACATGCCCTTCTTGAGGAAGAAAAGGGTCTACGCCTTTATTCGCGGCCATTAAACCCAGCATACCGACGTCATATAACTTAGCAATATTGGCCATGGTTTCCCCGTTTTGCACAACGTGGTTTTCAATACGACCAATAAGACGACTGCTGTCTGAAGGTAACTCGTACATCTTAGCGAATGACAATCCACTCACTAATGACAATGAGACTGATAACAGGGTTCGTTTCGCGATACTCATCGACCGCTTCTTGCTAAGCATTTCACTCTATTCCTTGGCACTTTTAAAGAGCCGTAAGGTTATCTCTCTTTCTGCTTTATGATCAACCATCGGAGTGTGATAATCCAGTAAAGAAAAGCCTTCCCAAGTCCATGGTTTATGGAGGAACTTGTTCGGTACGCTCTTTATTTCTGGCACCCAATGACGCACAAAGCATCCATCAGCATCAAACTTTTCTCCCTGACTAACAGGATTAAAAATTCGGAAATAAGGCTGACCATCACAACCGGTCGACGCAGACCATTGCCACCCTCCATTATTGGCTGCAAAATCACCATCGACAAGCTGACTCATAAAGTACTTTTCACCCCAGCGCCAATCAATGTGGAGATCTTTGGTCAGGAAACTCGCGACTATCATGCGTAAGCGATTGTGCATCCAGCCAGTTTGGTTCAACTGACGCATTGCGGCGTCTACAATTGGGTAACCTGTAGTGCCGGTCTTCCAGCGCTCAAACGCCTTCTCGTCGTAAGACCACTGAATCTTGTCTTCCCAATCAATAAACCCTTTGCCTTTGACAAGCTTTGGTTCAAACACCAACAAGTGTTGGTAGAACTCACGCCAAATAATTTCACTTAACCATGTTGCTTTGCCTTCCGTTAAATCCGATTGCTCATTCTCAGCGAACAATCTGGCAATACATTGTCTCGGAGATAAAGCGCCAATGGCCAAATAAGGAGAGAGTTGACTGGTACCATCAATGGCCGGGAAGTCACGCTGCTCGCGGTATTCATCACTTCGCTCACGAGCAAACGTTCTTAACTGATTCAGTATATCACTCGTTGAAGCCAACCAATGCTCGCTAGATTCACGTGGGTAACTGAACGTAAAATCATCATCAAAACACTCACCCTCTATCTCTTTCAATACTTGCGGTGAAAGCGGTGATTGGGCATAAGGTTTTGCAACTCTTGGTAATTGAAACTTCTGCAACCAGGCTCGTTTGAAGGGACTAAACACCTTAAAGTAGTCGCCCTGCTTGTTCAAAACCGTCGTTGGTGCATGAACGCACTTATCATGGAACAACTCAAAGCGCACACCTGGTTGGTTTAATGCATCAGAGACTTCTCGATCAAGCTCCTGCTCGTTTACTTCATAATGGATATTTGCCATGACGCTCGTGGCGTTTAGGGCTTTCACCCAACGGCCGATAGCAGCGCTGCAACCGGAGAAGTTGTCGACTTCTGCATACAAAAACGGAATGTTAAGCTCTGTTAGCTCTTGATTAAGGTGCTCTAAGCGCCGAGCAATCAAATCCGCCTGCATCGGAGCCATATCGTGCGATTGCCACTGCTGAGGCGTCGCAATAAAACAGGCGACGACAGGCTGCCCAGAGTCCAGGGCTGCCTGCAAAGCCGTGTGGTCTAACGTTCTTAAATCACGTCGAAACCATACCAGAATCATGATGTCTCCTTAGCTATTCTCTGCCTGTTCAAAATGAAGCTTCTCTATGACTTCTGAACATTGAATCTGGTTGGGGAATTGCGTTCGCATCGCTTTTAACACCTCAACCTGTTTGGCTGGTAGTGCTTTATTAGAAAACAAAAATATACGTTGATAACGATCGACAACCTGATGTTCAGCCAAGCCTGAAATGTCATTAACGTTAGCAATTAAGGTTGTGTGATAACCTTGCTCACAACGTATTGCGGCTTGAATCCAGCTCTCTGCTTCTCGGGTTTGTTCAAAGCAAACCAGCAAACACTTCCCTTTTGAAGATGCCTTGTTTTCAGAGTCAACGATAAGGGCCAACCGTTTGATCAGGCATGTCTGGAACAACCCCATCTGTATTGAGCGCAGCGATCCTTTCACGAGATCTAATGCTTCAAATACCGGCTCAATAAACTGCTCAACGACTAAATTGAGAGGATATTCCTTCATTACCGATGACAGTACACTCTCCGTCTTGGCATGATTCAGATCAGATAATGCAGACAGCAGCGTTTCCACTTCTTCCAAAGTCGCAGGTTCAGCGCTCATGTCTAACTCATCGGCTTTGCCCAGCAGGCCTTTCACCTTACCAATTGCGATGCCTTTCGCCAGCCAACTTTGTATCTCTTTAATCGTGTCAATATCCTGCTGGCGATACAAACGATGTCCTTTATCTGTCCGCTGCGGCTGAATCAAATTGTATCGCCTTTGCCAAGCTCGCAAAGTGACGGGCTTTACTCCGGTTATCTCTGCAACATCTCTAATTGCGTACAGTTTTCCTTCTGAACTACAAACCATAACGTAATCTCATCTCCTGCGGGTGCGGCTCTAAAAATTTTTGTTTCTGTAAATACTCGTCTGGGTAAGTATTTAAATAGTGTTTAATCAGTGTTAGCGGTGCGAGCAAAGGCAATAGGCCCGTGCGATAATCGTGAATAACCGTCGCTAACTCTTCTTTTTCGTCTTTAGTTAAGGCACGTTTAAAGTAACCCTGAAGGTGCATCAATACATTGGTGTTATTTTTTCGACTGGCACGATTTGAAAGTGCTTTCATTAACCCCAAACGATACTCTGCATAAAAATCTTCAATCTCGTAGTTGGCAACTTCTGCCACTAAACGGCCCAACGCTCGGTATGATTCTGGATGGTGGGCCATTAGCGTTAACTTATAACGAGAGTGGAAATCAATAATTTTGCCACGGGTCGGCTCACCAGCCATGGATTGATAAAAGTCATTCAGGCAGTAAACGCGAGTGATGAAATTCTCTTTAAGCACAGGATCATTTAAGCGGCCATCTTCTTCAACTGGCAACCATGGCATCTTTTGCATTAGCGTTTGCGTGTACAGCCCCACCCCTTCTTTAGAAGCATTATTCTTGCTGTAAACTTTAACTCGTTCCATGCCACAAGTAGGCGACTTGGCACACACAATGTAGCCACATAGCTGCTGCTCCTGTAACTCATCTACTTTATTAGTCGAGTACGCCAGCATGTTTTCCGTGTGGTCATTCTCAGGATTTTTTGTTTCAACTAACGCGACTCGCTCTGCATCAGAAATCAGACGAATAGTAGGTCGAGGTACAGGCATACCAACGCCAACCTCTGGACAAACAGAAACGAAATCGAAGTAATTGCTGAGCTCTTTGGTCACAAAGTTACTGACCTTATGGCCAGAATCAAAACGAACACGCTCACCAAGTACACAAGAACTGATACCAACTTTGATTGAAGATTCCATAATAACGCCATCCCTATACAAAAGGTTTTGTTGTATAACTTATAGCAAGTTAGTTTTAATTGTACAAGAAAATAAATTGTACAATTTAATCGTTTTACTTAGCTAATTTGAATTTCGATCACCGAGAATCAAAAAAGAATTTCCGCTCAAACCAGCAATTCTGTGTGCGCCGTCAACAAACCTGCGTCAAGCAAATCGATTGCCTTTTTGCTTTCAACAGATTTAGTTATAATGATTGGTGCTAGCTTCCATAAGGGCGCTTTTTGTGACCAACCTCTCAAGGGTAAGGTGTACTCCCCGATATTATTGCCTCAACGAAAACGAACGAATTCAACAGAATTGGTAACAGGCATCTATACTAGGGTCTGTTTTATCAAACAAAACTTTGGAGAGCACTTATGGCAACCCCACACATCAACGCACAACCAGGTGATTTCGCTGAAACAGTTCTAATGCCTGGCGATCCTTTGCGAGCTAAATACATTGCAGAAACGTTCCTGGAAGATGTGAAGCAAGTTTGTGACGTTCGAAACATGTTCGGCTTCACTGGCACTTACAAAGGCAAAAAAGTATCAGTTATGGGCCACGGTATGGGTATCCCATCATGCTGCATCTACGTACACGAGTTGATCGCTGAGTACGGCGTGAAAAACGTTATCCGTGTTGGTAGCTGTGGTGCTGTCCGTGACGATGTAAACCTGATGGACGTTGTTATCGGTATGGGTGCTTCTACAGACTCAAAGGTTAACCGTATCCGTTTTAACAACCACGACTTCGCGGCAATTGCTGACTACGGTCTGCTAGAAGAAGCGGTAAAACAAGCTCGCCAGCAAGAAGTGCCAGTTAAAGTGGGTAACGTGTTCTCTGCTGACCTGTTCTACACACCAGAAGCAGACATCTTCGAGAAGATGGAAAAACTGGGTATCCTAGGTGTAGATATGGAAGCGGCAGGTATCTACGGCGTAGCTGCTGATTTAGGTGCTAAAGCACTGACTATCCTAACGGTTTCTGACCACATCATCCGTGGCGAAAAACTAAGCTCTGAAGAGCGTCAAAAGTCATTCAACGACATGATGAAAGTTGCACTAGAAACCGCAATCAACATCTAAGTCATTTGTTATTTGCAGCCAGTGCCTGACTGGCTGCCCGAATTACCCAGAGGGGGCGATCGTGTCTAACGGCGAACTGCCAAAAGATGCAGATGGGTTACAACTCAACTTTTGTAAAACATTGGCGTGTGACAACTTTGGAGCTTTCCCCCCCTTACTTAACAATCGCGATGTCGTGAACGAACTTCATCGTCTGCGGCACGTTCATAGTGACGGCCTACCTGCTTGTCGCAATAATGACTGCGATAACTTCGGGCTCTCTGTCCATACTCATAAACACCTCTACCACGCTTTCGGTTACAGTGGCGATCGCCAGCGTTACCGTTGTAAAGCGTGTCAAAGTACGTTCGTCGATAAGTGGTCCGGTGCGAACAAAAAGCTACAGTTCCAAGAGAACCTGATGGCGCTGCTATTCACAGGTTACTCTGTCCGCGAAATTTGCCGCAAACTCAGTATCAACCCGAAAACGTTTTATGATCATGTAGATCATATTGCGAGTCGCTGTCGCCGTAAATTAGCGACGATTGATGCACGCTGGGTAAACCATGCAAATCGCTACGAATTAGCGTCAAATTACATCGCTTTGCAGCCGAAGAGTAACAACGGCGTATACTGGATCGTCTCCGGTGAAGCGCATTCCGGTTATATTCTCTGCCAACACGTTAACTACGCTTCTGATGAAGAGCCAACGGGAAGCGTTGATCATAACCCGTACGATCAGGTATCTCGTTTTGTCTCACAAGAGTACACGGCAGAAGCCAGCGAGCCACCAGCTGCGCCCTCAAGCAAACTTCGTGAACGCATCGACCAGAAATATCAGACCATTTTGGCTCGCGGTAATGTGGAAGATCCGCTGGGGAATCTGGCCGTATTTCATTACCCATCAAAAGGCGCGATTATTCGACCACCTTATACTTCGTACGCGCATTATTTACATGTCCTCGATATGTGCAGCCCAAGCAAACGCGTGTCTATCTACATGCCTCAGGATCCGCTACTTCGCTCTGCGGCATTGAGCGTCTGTTTGTCTCGCATTAAAGAAAAAAATATCGATTTAATGTACGTCGACGAAGATCCGGCATGGGACATGCGATTACCATTCGGTAAAATTGATATTGCTTATATGAGTTGGTGGCGAGACCGTTGGGCTATCTCAAACCAAGGAGATAACAGCAAGGGCATTTGTTACCTCGCAGGTGATCATAATGAGCCTGAAAAATGGTTCAATGTTGCAACAACACGACAAGTGCAATTCTACCAAAATCGATTCCAGCTACTTTTTGAAAGCTTCATCAACGAGCCGCGTCGCAAATTAAGACCTGGAGGTCTATTACCTCTTTTAGACATCTTCAGAGCTTGGCATAATTTGTGCTATCAAGATAAAGAAGGTCTCACAGCGGCGCAAAGACTCGAAGTTACTGACGCTCCTTTGACGATTAAACAGCTCCTATCCTAACCATCTAAATCATTAGGAGTGCTTACGATATCAATGAGATCTCCTGATGATTTATGAAGTAGTACTTGATCTGCTCTCGTAATGAAATGCGCACCTAGCGATAAAGTTAAGGTGTAAATTCCTGCTCGATGGTCATGGATGTAAACGTTGGATAGAAGCAAAACTCAGCTAGCATGTACGCTAGCACTGCTTAAAGAGCAAGTTAGTTCTCAACCCAAATCCACTCTGCGTAAAGCTGAGCAGTTTCGCGTTACCGCGGAACAAATGCTGTTTAGCGAAGGCGAAATCCAAGCCTTACTTATCATGTCACACTGTTGCTGGTGTGCTATGGATTATCGTCAAGGGCTTAAGCTGATAAAGACCGCTTACGATAAGCAGAGCCGGCTTGAAAACGACGACCACCTTCCAGAGATTCTTCACACCTTTGCGCTTCAGTACTGGGGGCAAGCCAAATATTTCTCAGCTCAGAAATACTGGATTAATGCACTCGAACAGTCCGTCCTGAACAATAACATCGAAGTCCAACTTGAATCTCTGATTGGGCTCGGTAACGTTTGGCGTATCACCAATCAACACAAACTTGCCACATCAACGCATGAGTTAGCCGTAAAAGTGGCGAACAATGTCCGTATCTCCAGCCTGGAAGGAAAAGCCCGTATCTTACTAGCATGGGATTACTACCTGCAGAAGGATTACGTCAAGATGTTAACTGTGCTTGATGGTGCAGCCGAAGTGCTAAAAGATCATCAAGACTCGACTTGGCATGCAGAAATATGGGACTTCAAAGGGCTGGCTTTACTTGGATTAGAGAGATTAGACGCCGCAGAAGTTGCAACGAAAAAAGCGCATCAGATAGCTATGGAGCATGATCTAACCTGGATGAAAGCCCATTCGTCCATTAGCAGAGCTCGTCTGGAACTTCTGCATAACAATACCGAAAATGCGACAAGATTGTTAATTGCCGCCGAAGAGTCCGCCCGGCATTTTGATAAGGGTGAGTTACTTAGTCAGATTTGCTACCAGCAATCACGCGTTGCAGAAGAACAAGGTCAGTTTGAAGCCGCATTCCACGCTTTCCAAAAATACCGGAAACACTCGCTTCAAACGATAAAAGATCAAAGGCATCAACTCAGTCAGGATAAAGCGCACAGCTCCAAGCGCAAACTTGAACAGCGCGCTCGTAAACTGATCAATCATATTCGTTCTCAACATGAATACGATCCTGAAAAGAATCTTTCTAACGTTGTCTCTGAAACCTACTGGTGGGAGCAACTCGTTCTGTTCAAAAGTGAACTTACACAGTCAAATCACGCGATTATCATGATTCATCACACCAATCCGGCTTTTTTGGATGCCTGTACTGAACTCGTTCACTCTTTAACCGCACCAACCGATTTAGTATCCCGGCTTTCTACTGACAGGCTCGCCATGTTAATAGCGGACAAAGGTCAGGCCGCCGAATCGCTATATAAAACGGTCCAGTCCATGATGAACATTTACCCATGGGAGAGACGAGGTCTGAAAGGACCAACGCCCACCCTATATTTACAAGATATTCTGACTTTCCCGTTCACATTAGAGCAATTGGAAGAAAGCCAGATAGAGGTAATGAAAAATGGAACAATTGCTTAATAAAGTGACTCAGGCTGGCATTGACCCTTCATCGGTGACTGGTGAAGATGCGATAGCACTGTGGAAACATATTCGAGATCACATCGCCGAAACCCCTCTCGAAAAAGCACATTGTTATATTATCAGTGCAGAGTATCGCCAAGAGATAAGACAGCTAAGCGACAGTATTGCCGAGCTCAGACAAGCCTTGGAACATCTCACCCTACCTGAGAATGCCGAGGATATTTTGTCGGTAAAGTCGAGTTTATGTGAACATCTGGTTGATGTCGGTGATTATGATTCAGCGATGATCGAGTATATTAAATCAACAAATATTGCGGTTGATTACGGTTTTATAGACGAGTATGTATTAGCGATAGTCGGTATGGGTAACTTGTGTGATGCCTATGGGGATCACGAACGTGCGCTGCGTTTTTATAAAAAAATCGAGGCAATAGACCATGCGATCAGCAGCCGTTCATTGCGTTTACGCTACAAGCTATACATGCTCGCGTGTTACATCAGTCTAAAATACACAGATGATGCTATGGAGCTACTCACTGAATGTGAAGAGCTCAGTATTCTGGTCAGTGATAAAAACCTCGCTGGTCAAATTCACCTTTATCGAGCCAAACTGCATCAATTGAACCATGACTACTCAAATGCGTTACTTGCACTTTCTAGTGTTCAGTATACGTCGGGCAGCTCCACAACGTTTTGGTTGTCTGCGATGGTCAAAATGGAGACAGCTTGCTGTCTCAATGGAAAAGGTAATACGGCGTTAGCAAACCTAATTATGGGTTCAGTGGAAAAGCGTATAAAGAAACACTCTTCCGCGATGCTTGCCCGCACATTTTATAATATGATGAGTAAAATTAGTGCTTCTCAAGGTCAGTTTGAGCTCGCACTTGATTGCGAAAAACGTGCATTTAATATTGAGTCTGAACTGGTTAGGCAAATACCTATCAGTGAGCTAGGTTCTGCTCAGTTACATCGTCTGGATCGCTTTGAATTACAGCTCAAACTTATCTTGTCAGAGATCGAGAACAAAGAGCTCAAAGAGACAACAAAACAACACAAGAATACCGTTGCTCAATTGCAGCAGGATGTTTTTACCGACCCATTAACGTCGTTACACAATCGCCGCTGGTTAGAAGTGAAACTGAAAGACTTGCTGCTTCGCGATACAGCTTTTGCTCTCATGGTGATTGATATTGACCACTTCAAATCCATCAATGATGAACTGAGCCATTTAGTCGGTGACAAAGCAATCCAGAGCGTTTCAACACATTTATCCAACTACTTTAACTTTTCAGGCGCTTCATGCATCCGCTTTGGTGGTGAAGAGTTTCTCGTCATACTTGAAAACGACAAACTAGAACATGCCGAGATCCACGCAGACCATTACCGGGAGCAAATTTATCACTACAACTGGAGTGATATTTTAGGTGAGCGCGGCCTCACGGTTTCTATCGGTATTACTGTTCACCGAGAGGGTGAAAATACACAGCGTACTTTTTACCGTGCCGATAAAGCGCTTTACCGCGCGAAAGCCAATGGCCGCAACCAAGTTTGTACCGAGTTATAAATGATCCCAAGCTTTTGAGCGACAGAACGGTTAACGTTTAAGTAATCGCCAGCATAGCAGCAGTAATTTTCTCTGCTGCTTCTCCTAAGTACTGCAATTCGTTTCCATTCCTTCCCATATAGGTCTATTACTTAACTATTCAGGGGCCAAGTTGTTTTAAACAGCCGGCGTATAAAAAGGCTGTAATTCTTCCAGACAATTGATGAATGCAATCCCTATGTAATAGGACAAAAACTTTAAACTACTTTGTCTCTCAATGTGCACTATTTGAGACAGAACAAAGCATCTTGGAAGTAGCGGAGCATAAGCGTCAAAAATACTTGATTCATTTATAATTGTATCAAATACTTAAGCAACTCATTTACGTAACTTTTTTCATATAGCAACAAGCACGGGTAAATAAGATGTTTCTAGACTATTTTGCACTTGGGATACTCATTTTCGTTGCTTTGGTTATTTTCTACGGAATCATCGTCATTCACGATATTCCCTATGAAATTGCTAAAGAACGTGAACACCCACATCAAGATGCGATTCATTACGCTGGCTGGGTAAGTTTGTTCACACTTCACGCTTTGTGGCCTTTCCTGTGGATTTGGGCAACATTATGGCGCAAAGAGCGAGGCTGGGGCTTTAAACAATTGGAACAAGAAACACACGATATTCATCATCGTCTTGAAGAGCTCATTGACGAAGTAAACGAGCTTAAAAATGAAATATCTGTATTAAAGAAACAAACTCAGCAAAATCCTACCGCTGACCTAAGTAAAGAGGAAAAATAATGGATTTATTGTTGATCCTGACTTACACAGCCTTTTGTATCGCTATTTTCAAAATTTTTAAGATCCCTCTTAACAAATGGTCGGTTCCAACCGCTGTCCTTGGTGGCGTTGTACTGATAGGCACGCTCGTGCTTCTTATGAACTACAACCATCCCTTTACTCAGATAGGTAATCAGATCTACCCAACCACACCTATCGTTTCTGGTGTTCGTGGCCGTGTAATCGAAGTGCCAGTACAACCAAACGAACCATTAAAGACGGGCGATATACTATTTAGAATCGATCCGACACCTTTTGAGGCCGAAGTTGCGCGTCTTGAAGCGAAAGTAAAAGAAGCGAGCCAAGGGGCTTTAGGTTTAGAATCTGGGGTGCAAGAGGCACAGGCAGGCATTATCAAGGCGCAAGCAGAGCGAGATAAAGCGAAGCGAGAGTTCGACCGCTACCAACGAGGGTTTGATCGCGGCGCATTTACCGAACAAGACCTAGATACTCGTCGTCAGGCTTACAAAGCGGCAGAAGCTACCCTTGAGGTCGCATTGCAACAAAGAGAACAAGCCCAAATTGCGCTAGATTCAGAAGTAGGCGGAGAGAATACCCAAGTTGCTCAATTGCTTGCCGAATTACGCAAAGCTGAGTTCAATTTAGATCAAACGGTAGTTCGTGCTCCGACCGACGGCTACGTTACCCAACTTGCTTTACGTCCTGGCGTGATGGCGGTACCTCTACCACTGGCTCCGGCAATGACCTTTGTTCATACAGAAGCCACCCAGTTCTACACAGCGGCCTTCAGACAAAACTCACTACAACGACTAGAGCCCGGCTTTGAAGCTGAATTCATGTTCCGAGCGATCCCAGGCCGAGTATTCCGTGGTGAAGTGGTTGAAGTTATCCCAGCAATCGGTGAAAGCCAATTCCAGGCACGTGGGTCTCTGTTAGGCACAGACGCACTTCGTACGAGTGGAAGAGTGTTTGTCAAACTCAAAATTACCGATGACTTGAGTGAGTTCCATCTTCCGATGGGTACAGCTGTTGAAGTCGCGGTTTATTCAGACAGCTTCCACCATGTTTCTATCATGCGAAAAGTACTTATCCGCATGAAGAGCTGGCAAAACTATCTGTACTTAGACCATTAATACATGGACTTTGCTACATACTCACAAAGGGGCGGATATCCGCTCCTTTTTTATTTCTGCACCCTTCGTATACGTGAGTTTTATCACACACTGTTTTCAAACCGACCTCGTCCAAAGCCCAATCAATTGGGTTACTGCTAAGATTTAATAAACAGCAAAATTATCGATAATTCAAAGTAATGTAAGTAAACGATATTCAACGCTGACTTTTAAGCAGAGGCTAATTATGAATTTTTTCGGCAAAACTCTCATCGTTATCGCTAGCGGCGCTTTACTCTACGGTATCGGCGGCCTTCCTATGTTTGGCGTCCCTGTCTTTGCTAACACAACCCTAAAACCAGCCATGGCGATATTAGCCGTCTATTCGGTGTTATTCGGCCCTATTGTCGGTTTTTTGGTGGGCATTATCGGCCACTGGATCACGGATCAGTTCGCGGGTTGGGGCTTATGGTTAACTTGGGTTGCGGGTTCTGGCGTTGTCGGCCTGATTATGGGGCTCTTCCCCTACCTGACTCGTCATCGTTTAGACGGTGGGGACTTCAGCAGAGAAGATTTTATACGCTTTGTTGTGCTTGCTCTCATTGGTAACATTTTGGGTTTCGGTTGTTCCGCTTACCTTGACACCATTTTCTATGCAGAGCCATTTAATAAGGTCTTGACCCAAATGATAATTGTCGCGATGGGAAATACGGTTCTGATTGCTATCATTGGCTACTTCATCATCCGAACTATAGCTAAACGCAATAAGGGCAGCGACAAGCTAACAGAGACTTAATCACACTAGCACTAAGCTTTATATCGTTCTATTCGGACACAAAAATGGGATGCCAGCGCATCCCATTGTTAAATCAGATCATCGTGAGCAAATGACGTAATAAATCTTAACTCCATCTCAGCACACGAGTTTCATTGCCTTCTTCTGGCTTGGCAGGAATGTTGAGCGAAAACAACAAACTCACTGCCGCCATACCAGCACCAATGTAGAAAACACTTGAAGGTGAAACCAGCCAGATAACACCAAACGTAACTGGAATGACAACCGCAGCAATATGGTTGATCGTGAATGCTACGCCCGCTGTCGATGCCATATCTGCCGGATCAGCTATCTTTTGGAAGTACGTTTTAATCGCTAGTGCCAAAGCGAAGAACAGGTGATCAACCACGTATAGCGCTGCTGCCCATTCCGCAGTTTGAACTAATCCGTAACCAACAAACACAAAGATCAAGCCGACGTATTCAAACATCAACGCCTTACGCTCTCCGACAAGACCAATAAACCGGCCAATTCGTTTGGCAAACAGGAAGTTAAATAAGTAGTTAATCAGAAACAGCAACGTAATATCCGCCGCTGAATAGCCAAACTTCTCCACCATTAAGAACCCCGCAAAAACGGTGAAGATCTGACGACGAGCTCCACTCATAAACGTCAACGCGTAGTAGAGCCAATAGCGTTTACGCAATACCAACTTCTTGTTCTGCGGTACTGTGGATTTAAACTGAGGGAAAGCAAATGCCATTACCAAGATAAGCACAAAGCCTATCCCGCCCATCACCATATAAACCGTTTGAAAATCCAGTTTAAGTTGCTCTAGCATCACCCACAACGCGCCATAGGTAACCAGAGAGGCCAACGCACCTACCGAAATAAACTTACCTAGCATTTCTGGTGCTTCGTCTTTAGACAGCCACTGTAACGAGAGAGACTGTTTCAACGTTTCGAAATAATGGAATCCAGTGGACATTAACAAGGTCGTAAAAAGTAAACCGTACAGAGTGGGAAAATAACCTGTTATTGCCGTGCCTAATGTCAGCATGGCCAGAGAGACCAGCATGAAGCGTTGCTCGCGAATAAACAGCAGCACAAATACGGCGGTAAACGACAAAAAGCCCGGCACTTCACGTACACTTTGTAACAAACCGATGTCTGAGCCATCAAAGTTTGCTTTTTCAATAACGAAATTGTTGAGCAGCGCCATCCAAGTTGAAAAGGCGATAGGCACAATAATGGAGATAAGCAATAAGAAGTTTTGCGGTGTTCTCCAGCCTTGAGAAGAGGTATTCATGATGCATCCTTTAGATATGAAGGCATCATCATAGCCCTAAATGTAACAAATTCGCAATATCATTCTAATTTGACGCAAAAGTAAAATAACGCTTAATCGATATTCTTTACGCTCAGGCGATTTTTAAATTCAAAGACGTGTTCCGGGCACACATCCAAACAACGTCCGCAGCTGATGCAGTTTTGATCCATCACCCGGCGATCTCCTTCTTTTAACGGTAACCTCAAAACCTCTGGTTCTGGGCAGACGTAAAAACAATCCATGCATTTGGTGCAAGCTTCTCGTCGTACAGCGGTAACTCTGAGAATACTCTTTCTGCCGATGACACCGTAGGTTGCTCCTAAAGGACACAGGTGACCACACCACCCATGTTCTACCAGCAGTAGATCCAGAACAAAAACGAGCCCAACTAAAACCCAACCCGCTCCCATGCCAAACACAAGCCCTCGGTGCAAAGCGGCCACCGGGTCTATCCATGTCCAGAGAATCGTGCCTGATAATGCACTGCCTAACATCAAAACTGGAATTAACCAGTAGCGCAGTGATGGAGACCAGCGATAACTCGCTTTAATATTCAGTTTTCTCCGCAGCCAGGCAGCAAAGTCTGTCACCACATTCAAAGGACAAACCCATGCGCAAAATGCTCGTGGCGCAAGAATCGCATAAAACACAATAACGATGGCTACCCCTAACAAGACATTAAACTCCGGTACATGCCCAGTAGCCAATGCCTGCAATACGATCAGCGGATCGCTCATGGGAACCGTATCGAGCAACATGCTAGAGGAAAGATTACCCGAAAAAACACCTAGCGTTGGCCCAGCCATAAATAGCGCGATAATGGTAAGTTGACAAAGCCTGCGTAAGATTAGGAATCGGTGTGCTCGCCACCAGCCAAGCTTTTCTATTGCCTCTTTGCCTGCATCTTGAGCTAAGTTTTTAGCCATTACTTACCTCCTTTTAGAGACTCAAGTGCACCTGTCGGTACAGGGTTCTCTTCTGGAAGCACGTTCTCTAAAGGTTTATCTATTTCCTGCCAACCGAAGTTGTAATGGCTGCCCAATTTGCCTTTCGCTAAGTCCGTAGGCACAACCTTAATTGCAGAAACATCCAGTACACATGCCTGCTCACATTTACCACAGCCTGTACAGACCTCAGAATTAACGGTTGGGATTAGCTTGGCGTGGTAGCCTGTGCGGTCGTTGTGAATTTTTTCTAGAGTAATTGCCTCGTCAATAAGAGGACAGACTCGATAGCATACATCACAACGTAGGCCTTGCCAGTTAAGGCACGTTTCGTGATCGATGAGAACGGCGGTTCCCATGCGGGCATCATCAATGTTGGTTAATTCAGGATCGAGAGCCCCACTCGGACACGCGACCACACACGGAATGTCATCACACATTTCGCAGGGTATGTCGCGTGCAGTGAAATACGGTGAGCCAGTAGCGACTGGAGACAGTAACGTAGCAAGCTTTAACGTATCGTATGGGCATGCTTGTACGCACAACCCACAGCGTATGCAGGCAGATTCAAAGTCGCCCTCTGGCAGAGCCCCCGGAGGCCTGATTGGGACCCCTTTGGTTTCGCGAGCTTGACTTTGCAAAGACTGTAGCCCCAATACACAGGCTGCAGCACCAACGCCCATTGCTGTTCGAGCAGTATCACGCAAAAATCGGCGACGACTTTGGGACATTTTTGACGGGAAAGATTTCATCACGTTTCCTCAAAGAAGCTCCTTTATCAAGTTAAGCATAAATAGCCCGAAACGTACGTCTTCCCCATACCTCATAAGAGGTAACTCCAACCTCTCTTGATTCAAATCAACTCTAGGCGGCTACCAACTTCACAGTTTGAAAACCCTCTTTCTCCACTAAAAACGAATTCACCACAATTGCCTATAAACGCGTAAAGTTTCAGTATAAAAATCCAACACATTTTCAATCTTGTCGGTATTTTCAGCCCTAAAACACTATATAAACTCAAAGCAACAATGACATAACCCACTAATTTTAAACGTATAAATTCACTAAATTCTAAAAAATGCTATTCAAAAACAAAAACAGTGGTTAGATTAAGGTAAAACAAACACATAGGAGAGAAGCATGGAAATAATCGTACGTCCAACCATGGTTGAAGACGCAGCAGCGCTCGTTGAAATCTATTCCCAGCCTAAAGCGCAACGTGAAACCCTGCAGCTCCCTAACCCGTCTATCGCCATGTGGGTGGAAAGGTTGTCTAACATGTCTGCTGGCGTTTACAGCTATGTCGCTGAAGTAGATGGCAAAGTGGTCGGCAATATCGGCTTTCATCACTCACAACGTCCAAGAACGTCACATACGGCTTCTTTTGGGATTGGTGTTCACGACCGTTTTCACGGCCTTGGTGTCGGCAGTAAGTTGATTGAGACAGTGACAGAGTTAGCCGATAACTGGCTAAATGTAAGACGCATTCAAATAGAGGTGAACGCCGACAACGACGCAGCCATCGGCCTTTACAAAAAGCATGGCTTCGAGATCGAAGGCGAAGCAATTGATGGTTCCTTCCGCGATGGTGAGTTCATCAATACCTATTACATGGCACGTATAAGACCGAGTAAGAATTAGAATTCAGCCTCCACATGGAGGCTTTTTCATTCAGATTGGCCTTTCAGATAATCAATCGCTCTCGCGGTCAGCGTTTCAGTGTAGGGATTAATTTTCCAATGCATTGGACTCCAGCCTTTTACAAAACGCTGAAAGTCAGCCCAGGCGACAGGAAACAACGGACGCCACTCTTGCTCGACCGCTTTTGCATCAAGCTGTGGCTGGTAGATTTGAAGAGCATGCCTAAGTTCTACGAAGTAGATATCAAGAACCCAACTTTCCATTTCTGAGCACGCATCTGGCTCGACCGCACTGCTCATAAACAGCGCCACGTCCTTCATCGCACAGCCATGGCCAACATATTGAAAATCGACTGCGGCTACCGATGACTCTGCCTCATCAAAACAAAAGTTGGCTAATTTAGCATCGCCATGAACAATAGTTTGATATTTTGCGCAGGTAAGTGTGCTATCAATTAACAAAGCAGCTTGTTTTAACTCTTTATCTTCTAACGCGTCCAGTTCATCTGGCCTCGTTGCCAAATGCCAATACGTTCCAATATCCCATAGCTGATGGTGGTAAACCCCGATATAGCGGGCATGAAAATGCGCTAGCCAAGAAAGACAAGCCCGTAAATGTTTTTTGGACGCTTGAGCCATCACTTTGGTGAACCCCGCCTCGGCGAGATCTTCCATAACGATCAACCATTCATTGTCCGTTTGAAAGCATTTTAACCCTTTGGGTATCCGACAATGTTCGTCGACAGATTGGCTAAAGTGTTCATACCAACTGACCTCAACCTGATAAGAGTGCAGTTTACGTTGATGGGAGCGATCGGTATTCCAGCCTCTTGGGTGCTCAGATAGTTTGGGAAGCGTCACATGTTTTACAATGATTGAGCGCTTGGTGAACTTCACTCGCACCAGTTCACCGTAACCTCCCCAAAGTGACTGAATCACTTCGACTGAAGCAAGATTACCCAGATCTAGCTCATTGCCAATGTTCACATAGAGAGGGTTGATCATTTGTCCCCCTACGCCAAAAGATGTGCCCACTGTTTATTTTTATCAATATAGTGCCCGACATAAGGACAAACCGGGACGATTTTGTAACCCAATGATTCAATTTCTGGCAGTACGGCTTCCATCATCACCTTTCCGCAACCCTTACCTCTTAGTTCTTCAGGAACCACGGTCGACGTGATATGCATTGCGCCATCTTGTAGTTGATACACAACTTTAGCGCTAAAGCCTTGCTCAAGTTCAACCCAAAAGATGCCACTTTCACTGTCGTGCGTCACTTTTTGCATAACTTACTTCCTTATTTTCGGTTAACTTATTGAATCGAACTATATCACTGAATAAAATCAATACCACGCTAGGAAGCCCAGTCATTTCATATCAGTCCCTTTTCAGGTTCGACCATAATAATGAGAAATATGATAATTAGTGCCGGAGATGGCAAACGACCTTCTCAAAGTAAGAGGGAACCAGAACGTCAGGCGACAATACTCAATAGCACCGATGCAATGGCAATGGTGGAACACGGAAGCGAAGTTTCTTTAAACGTGACGACGCCCGTAGGAACTAAGTTTATAACCACCAGCACCTTTATTGGCTGTCACTCCAACCATACTGCGTTGGTAGAGCTACCAAATATTTCGGAAGAAGATCTCAAGTTCTACTTTCAAGAAGGGTTCTGGATCAACATTAAAGCGTACTCTCAGCGTGGTGAAGGTGCGATTATTCCTTTTAGAGCGCAAATCCAGCATCGCTTGGGTGAACCTTATCCATTATTGGTTCTCAACCTGCCAAATACGATGCAAGTGTACCAGCTTAGGAAAGAAGTTCGTTACGAAGTCAATTTGAAAGCTCATGTACGCTTCGAAACATATCGCAACGAATGTGAGATAAGAGACATTTCCCGAAGCGGCTGCCGTTTCGTAACGTCTCCGATCAGTCGTCCGCTGCAGATTGGTGACCTCATTTCGTTAGATGTAACTATGCCGGAGGATAGCCGCATGCTAGCCCCACTCAACGGCCGCATTTGTAACCTGCAAAAATCGACTCATTACTCCCGTTACGGCGTGGAGTTTGATGACGTAGGCAAATCCAATGCAAAGCGCTTACTGAGCAATCTCAAATTTGACGGAACCAAACTGAAATTAAAGTAGTTCAGCATTTGTCTCATCGTTTTTCTTACAACACAAGAATAGAAAAAGGCACTGAATGTGCCTTTTTGTTTTTTGATTCAGTCAGATACTGAATCTCTTTTCCGCGAGATTTGGTCTACTTTCTCAATGCATTAAGCTTAGCTTGAGCGATACCAAAAATCGTATCGATCGGATAAGAGCCTTCTTCTGTTGGTTCTCCGGCCACTTTTCCGGTAAACAGTTCAATCGCTTCGGTGACATGGTCTATCGCCCAAATATGAAACTCGCCTTTTTCTACCGCTGTGACAATATCGGATCGCAACATCAGGTTATGAGCATTCGACGCCGGAATGATTACCCCTTGACCGTTATGACGACCTTTAATGACACACACGTCATAAAAGCCTTCAATCTTTTCGTTTACACCGCCAATGGGTTGCGCTTCACCAAACTGGTTCATCGAGCCTGTGATGGCGATATCCTGACGGTTTGGCTGTTTTGAAAACGCAGAAGCAACCGCACACAGCTCGGCCATACTGGCACTGTCTCCATCGACCCCGCCGTAAGACTGCTCAAAGGTAATCGTAGTCGTAAGCGGAACACGTGCATTTTTACCAAATACAGACGACAAATACGCCGATAAGATCATGACCCCTTTGGAGTGAATGCTACCACCGAGATCAACACTGCGTTCAATATCAATCACCTCACCGTCACCATAGCAAGTGGTCGCGGTAATGCGGTTTGGTGCACCAAACATATAATCGCTGGTACTCAACACCGACAATGCATTAACTTGCCCGACTGCTGAACCTTCAGTGCGTATCAGCGTGGTACCATTGACATAGGACTCCATCACACTGTCACGCAAACGGCTCACACGCATTTCTTGATTCTTCAGCGCTTCTTGTACATGCCCGGTTCGAATCATGTTGGAGTTGGCCTGACGAGCAACGTAGTTTGATTCTCGGAGCAAGTTAGCAATGTTGGCAGAATGCAGCGACAGCTTGGACTGGTCCCCAGACAAACGTGAGCTGTATTCGATAATACGGGCAATGGCTTTCTTGTCGCAGTGCAGCATGTTGTTATCGTGGACGACACTGGAAATAAAGCGCGCGTAGTGCAGCTCAGACTCAGGCGTTCGGCTCATTTCATCTTCGAAATCGGCCGTAACACGGAATAGCTCGCTAAATTCTGGATCATAGTGCTGTAACAACTGATAAGTTCGGTAATCACCAAACAGGATTATTTTGATATCTAACGGAATCGGCTCTGGATCGAGTGAAACCGCACCAGTTAACGTTACTTCTTTCTCTAGTGAGGTAAAACTTAACTGACGCGATCGAATCGCACGCTTTAGGCCATCCCATACATAAGGCTGCTCCAGCACTTTCTGTGCATCCATCAAAAGGACGCCGCCATTGGCTTTGTGCAAACTACCTGCCCGGATAAGCGAGAAATCGGTAAACACGGTGCCTTTAAACGTTGCCGTTTCAATTGAACCAAATAGCGAGTGATAATTAGGGTTCTCTTCGACCACAATTGGGAAATCACTGTTACAACGACTGACCAGTACATTCACTTTGTAGCGACGCGGTAACTTTTTATCTAAAGACGCGGTCGCGATTTCGCCTTGTTCACCACTTTGATCAAGAAAGATATCGGCGTTCTCGACAATGTCTTTTTGTAGCTCTGTAAGATAAGTTTTGATCTCTGGATATTCAGAGTAATCAACCTTAAGCGTTTTAATGAAGTGAGTAATCACATCCAGTGTCACTTCATCATTGAGCTTTTTGATCTTATCACTAAAGGTTTCTTCCCACTCGGTGAGTTCACGTACCATAGAGCGCAAAGCCACTTCCAACTCATCAATGGCATCGCTGAATTGTTCTTGCTCTTTTTTGCTCAGTGCATCAAACGACTCTTCGGTATGCAGCTCATCACCATTCATCGCAACGAACTGGTAGTCACCTTGTGTTGTGATCGTCAGGCTAATGCCTTTATCTTTCGCTTCTTTGCTAATACGATCCAACTCATTTTGTTGCTTGTTAGCAAGTTGGTTTTTTAAACGATCAGCGCGGCTAAAGTACATTTCGTTATCAAATGCCAATGGTAATGCATTGAGCAACTTGCCCATTAAGGCTTCAATATCAACTCGTAACTTATTACCGATACCACAAGGCAATTTCAATACTTTAGGTGTGCGAGTGTCTTCAAAATTCGCGACATAACACCAATCAAATAACGCTTCTACATCGTGTTGATGACGATTTAAGTAACGTAAAATCATGGTACGTTTACCTAGACCATTCTGACCGATTGCGTAAATATTGTACCCTTTCTCCTTGATTGACATCGCAAACTCAACTGCCTTTTGAGCGCGCTCCTGCCCCACGATTTCATCAATAGGAGGTAATTCCTTGGTAGACTTACATGGCATATTCTCTAGATCAGCTACAGAATACAACTGCTTAGGTTCTAGCCTTAGTATTGCCATATCCGCTTCCTTTTTCTTATTGTGTTCAATTGAGTGTAGAGATTATTTGTTTAATTTTAAGTGATTTACATTACATCGCGGTCTAACCGAACACTTTATGAACAACTAAACCACAAAAAATGACAACAACACACACTTGCAATTGATAACCATTTTCATTTAATATCATATTCAATCTAATTTGGGGAGTTGGACATGGATATCGAGCAATGCTGGATGCGCTACATGAAAGCTGGGCAATTAATACAACAGGGTCACTGGCCTGAAGCGCATCGTTTATATGAAGATGTACTCAATCATTTACCCAATCACATCCACTCAGCGTTAGAAAACGAACAAACCAAACCCTGCCAATTTATTTGTCTTATTAGCGGACTACGTGATGCTAGCGTGGCACAGTCGGAGATTCTTAATAGACTCGGTTCGCAACGTGCAGCTTTTTCAGCCCTCAACCAAACTTATGCATTATTTCAGTTCTTACAATTGGAAAGCCATGATCTGATTGAGCGCTTAAGTCACCTGCTCGCGCAGCAAAGTGAAGACTTACTTGCACACATGGCAGCATTTTGTACCGCGCAACGTAACGCGGAATGGATGATTGAATTACAGCACGTGACTCATGCACACGAACAATTTTTGCATTTGCAGGCAATGATATCTGGCGAATCAGCCAATATGCGTCTGTATAATTAGCCTCAACATCTGGTTCCGAAGCGATGCATAAATTGGCAAGAAAACTTTTGAATTACTGAAAATGGGCATAGCTGCCTTTCGGTTTGGCCGCCGAGACTGGTTGGTTCAACGAGTCAGACTTAGTCAATCTGATTCAATATACTGTTAACAGTATGACTTGAGTTCCCCCAACCATGAAAAATGCCGCGATTCTGTCGCGGCATTTTTTATTCTTCTAACTCATCGGTCGTTATACTGACTCGATGCCCATATTGTATAGGGTGAACGCATAGATATCGGTAGTCAGATCGATTTGTTTACTGAGCGGCATGCCCGCACCATGTCCGGCATTCACATCGATTCGAATCAGTACTGGATTTTCGCCCTGATGTTTATCTTGCAGTTCGGCAATGAATTTGTAGGAGTGAGCAGGCACCACACGATCATCATGATCGGCAGTGGTCACCAGCGTTGCAGGGTATTGCACGCCCTCTTTCACATTATGTACAGGCGAGTAACCAAGCAGATACTGGAACATCTCTTCACTTTGTGCAGACGTACCAAAGTCGTACTTCCAGCCTTCTCCAGAAGTGAATGTATGGTATCGAAGCATATCAAGCACTCCCACAGCAGGCAGTGCCACTTTGAACAGCTCTGGACGTTGAGTCATACACGCACCGACCAACAACCCGCCATTCGAACCACCACGAATCGCCAAGCGTTCTGAACTTGTGTAGTCGTTCTCGATCAAATATTCAGCTGCAGCGATAAAGTCGTCAAACACGTTCTGCTTTTGCAACTGGGTTCCGGCATTGTGCCATGCCTTTCCATATTCACCACCGCCTCGCATATTCGCTACGGCATAAATGCCCCCTAACTCGAGCCAGTTGGCTACATTACCAGAGAACATTGGCGTCAGGCTGATATTAAAACCACCATAACCGTAAAGCATGGTCGGCGCAGTACCGTCGAACTTGGTGCCTTTTTTATAGGATATGATCATCGGTACTTGCGTACCGTCTTTTGAGGTGTAAAAAACCTGCTTCGACTCATAGTCATTGCGATCAAATGGCGCTTTAGATTCTTGATAAAGCTGTGATGCACCAGTTCCCACATCAAAAGAGAAAATCGTCGGCGGAGTGACGTAATTGGTGAACGTGTAGTAAAGCGTAGTTTCTTCTTTCTTCCCTGCTAAACCATATGCCGTGCCTTCGCTCGGTAATTCAACATCACGAATCCATTCGCCTTGGTAGTTGTACTGCTGTACTTTCGACAGAACATCAATCATGTAAGTAGCAAACAGATACCCGCCGCCTTTGCCCACTTCTAACGGCTGCTCTTGCTCTGCAATAACCTCTGCCCATTGTGAGGTTTGCGTGTTGTAACTGACGACTTTGCCATTTGGCGCATCGAGGTTGGTGTAAAACAGCAGAGTTGCATCTTGATTATCAATAAGGTGCGTATCGCCTTGTGTAGTTTCGCGTAACGTCACAATCTCTTGTGCTGCTGAGTTCAGGTCGATATAAAACAAGCGGTTGCCAGAGGTTGATTCCGCGCCAGAGATAATTAAGTAGCGATCATCCGTTGTCGTCGTAGCGAATACATAGCGATGTGTCTGAGAGTCCAATGCGCCAAACACGACTTTATCTTCAGATTGTGAAGTCCCTAGCTCATGATAGTAAAGTTTATGCTGCTCAGTACGCGCTGATAGTTCGCTGCCTTCTGGCTTATCGTAACTGGAATAGTAGAAACCTTTGCTGCCCAACCAGGAAATGGAGGTAAATTTCGCGTCGACAATTTCAGGCTCCAACTGTGCTTTGGTTTCCACATCAATCACAAAGATCTTACGCCAGTCACTGCCACCTTCAGAGATAGAATACGCGACTAAACGGTTGTCTTTTGAAAAGCTCACTTCACCAAGAGAAGTGGTCCCCTCTTCAGAAAAAGTATTAGGATCTAAAAATATTTCTGCCTCACCCTCTCCTTTACGACGGTAAAGTACGCTTTGGTTTTGCAAACCATCATTTTTATAAAAATAGGTGTACTCACCGCGCACAAATGGCTGTGAGTATTTCTCATAGTTTTGGCTGCTAGCGACCAGATCGCGAATTTTCTGGCGATAAGGGATCTGACCCAGTAAATCAAAAGTCACTGCGTTTTGGCTTGAGACCCAGTTTGCCGTTTCTTCACTACGATCATCTTCTAACCAGCGATAAGGATCGGCGATATCGTGTCCGAAGTAGCTGTCCACGACAGAATCTTTGCGAGTTTTTGGGTAATGCATAACGTCCGTGTTACTCCACTTTAATTTTGTTTTAGTTTTAATTGAGACTAATTCTCAACACATACCTTAGGGCGCTAACGTTTGATTTCAACTAAAAGATTGAAACATTTATTAAATTGATACTTAACACGCAATTTGCATCGAAGACGGCATGAAGTCCAAGCCGCTAAAAATAGTGTGAAATCGTTAAGTAACGATCACGGATGTGCTCAATTAATAATTTTACTTTATTCGGTGGCTGGCGAGTAAATGGATACACCGCATAAATGCCCAGTTTTTTGCCAACCAATTCAGGAAAAATATCCACCAGCTGGCCATTACGAATATCGTGATACACCAAGCACCTTGGTACGTAGGCGATACCATGGCCACCCAGCGCCGCTTTGCGAAGCGCGGTGGCGTTATCAGTAGAAAAACTGCCCGACACTTTAACAATGTAGTTGCCTTCATCACTCTTAAACTCCCAATCGGAAGCACCTGTGGTTTGGTAGGCATACTGAAAACAGTTATGACGCGTCAAATCAATCGGTTCTACTGGTTTGCCATTTTTGGCTATATAAGAAGGAGAAGCACACACGACCCATTGAGAGTCGAGAATATGCCTTGCAATTAAGCTGGAGTCTTCAAGATACCCCGTTCGAATCACGAGATCATAACCATCAGCCACAAGGTCAACGAAGCGATTATCGAGCGACATATCGACGGTTAGGCCCGGATGAAGGTTACAAAATTCGGCTACTGCATCAGCAAGAATCAAGTCTCCAGAAATAGATGGCACAGACATCTTGATATGTCCGCTTACATTCTCTCCAAAGCCTGCAACTGCATCCATAGCCTCCTGAGTGGCTTGCTTCACATTTTTAGCACTATGTAATAACACCTTCCCCGCTTCCGTCAGGGTCAATTTACGTGTTGTTCGATATAATAGCTGCGCGCCGATTTCTTCTTCCAACCTGGCGATTCTTTTACTAACTACCGAATTTGTAAGGTTATTTGCCTCAGCAACCTTACTAAAACTGCCCAGTTCCATTACCTGAGAAAATAGGATTAAGTCGTCTGCTCTCATTTGATTATGTCACTTTTGGAATTAATTATTTTCATTATTTCCCTATATCTAAAAAAAATAAAGGAGTAGATTCACGCCAAATTAACAAAACCATTACAACAAAAAGTCGCCTCTACAACGGAAACATACCGTTCAAAAAAGTCTGCGAACGAAGGATGTACAAATGAGTGAAACCCTACTTGCCCTCGTGGCGTTTTCGCCAATTGTTGTGGCCGCCATTTTATTGGTTGGTCTCAACTGGCCTGCTAAAAAAGCTATGCCTGTTGCGTTCGGTCTTACCGTCGCTATCGCCCTAATGTTTTGGGATATGTCAGCTACTCGCGTACTGGCATCCGTATTCCAAGGCCTAGGAATTACCGTATCTGTTCTCTGGATTGTGTTTGGCGCCATCTTCTTGCTCAACACTTTAAAACACACCGGAGCGATCACAACTATCCGTAACGGCTTTACCAATATCTCTGCCGACCGTCGTGTTCAAACTATCATCATTGCATGGTGTTTTGGCTCGTTCATCGAAGGGGCATCTGGTTTCGGTACGCCTGCTGCGATTGCTGCGCCGCTACTCGTTGCGATTGGCTTCCCAGCAATGGCAGCCGTGCTTATGGGCATGATGATTCAGTCTACACCTGTGTCATTTGGTGCTGTAGGCACACCGATCATTGTCGGTGTCAATAAAGGACTGGATTCACATAACATTACCGAGACATTGGTAACACAAGGTTCTTCATGGGAAGCATACCTACAGGACATTACTGCTCACGTAGCGGTTATCCACGCGGTTGTTGGTACTATGATTCCAGTGTTAATGGCTGTGATGTTAACACGATTCTTCGGTAAAAACAGAAGCTGGACAGAAGGTCTCGATATCCTGCCATTCGCTCTGTTTGCTGGTATCGCATTTACGGTTCCTTACGCATTAACTGGCGTATTCTTAGGTGCTGAGTTCCCATCTCTGATTGGTGGCCTTGTTGGTCTGGCAATTGTGGTGACCGCAGCGAAAAAAGGCTTCCTGGTACCAAAAACTAAATGGGACTTTGAAAGCGAAGATAAATGGCCAGCCGAGTGGTTAGGTTCTCTGAAAATCAACATTCAAGAGAAATCTGGTAAGCCAATGAGCCTGGTAATGGCTTGGGTTCCTTACGTATTGTTGGCTGTGATTCTTGTTGCTAGCCGTGTAAGCGCTGAGTTCAAGAGCTTCCTGCAAAGCATCAGCTTATCTTTCAGCAATATTCTTGGAGAAGCGGGCGTTAGTGCAGCAATCCAGCCGCTATACCTGCCTGGTGGCATACTGGTGTTTGTTGCGCTACTTGCGGCACTACTGCAAAGCGGCAGCGCGAAACCACTTCGTGAAGCATTCGGCGAATCAAGCAAAACACTGATTGGTGCTGGCTTCGTACTGGTATTCACCATTCCAATGGTACGAATCTTCATTAACTCAGGTGTTAATGGTGCAGACCTTGCGAGTATGCCAGTAACAACCGCGAACTTTGCCTCAGACCTTGTTGGCTCTGCATTCCCGGCATTGAGTGCAACGGTTGGTGCACTGGGCGCGTTCATCGCGGGTTCGAACACGGTATCGAACATGATGTTCAGCCAATTCCAGTTTGAAGTCGCTCAAACGCTGTCTATCTCAAGTGTGATTGTCGTTTCACTTCAAGCGGTAGGTGCAGCAGCGGGTAACATGATTGCGATTCACAACGTAGTAGCAGCATCAGCAACAGTAGGTCTGCTGGGACGTGAAGGTGCGACGCTGCGTAAAACCGTTATCCCAACGTTCTACTACCTTGTTATGACGGGCATTATCGGATTGGTACTGATATACGGATTCAACATGACAGATGCCTTGATGAAGTAAACAAAAGCGCAGGGTGTTACCGCCCTGCACGATTTTGACACAGCTATTAGCAACACTACCTGCATAGGTTATTTGACCTGCAAATCTCCCCCGGTAGCTGTGTCACCTTCAATCACTTTATATAACTGATTGAATAATTGGACTGATTGTTCAATCAATTATGTAAATTGGTTACTAGAATTACTCTATCTGATAGTTGTACTTCTTTGTTAACCCGTATTCTGATGTCGTCAGCTACTCCGTAGCGATGAGAAACCACGCTCCACAACTTTGCTTAGAATAAACGCTAGGACACAATTATGATTATATCTGCTTCTACCGATTACCGCGCAGCCGCTAAAGCCAAGCTACCTCCATTTTTATTCCACTATATTGATGGCGGCTCCTACGATGAACGTACTCTGAAGCGCAATACTGACGATTTAGGTGATGTCGCTCTTCGTCAACGCGTCCTACGTGATATGGCTGATTTAAGCCTGGAAACCGAGATCTTTGGTGAGAAACTCGCCATGCCTATCGCACTTGCTCCTGTTGGTTTGACGGGCATGTACGCACGCCGTGGCGAAGTGCAGGCAGCAAAAGCAGCAGAGAAAAAAGGCATTCCTTTCACAATGTCTACGGTTTCCGTTTGTCCAATTGAAGAAGTCGCTCCGGCCATTGAACGCCCAATGTGGTTCCAGCTATACGTGCTAAAAGACCGCGGCTTTATGAAAAACGTTCTCGAGCGTGCAAAAGCGGCTGGAGTAACGACGCTTGTGTTTACCGTAGATATGCCAGTACCAGGCGCACGCTACCGCGACATGCACTCAGGTATGAGTGGTCCTAATGCTGCAATGCGCCGCGTATTTCAGGCGATACGTCACCCGAGCTGGGCACTGGACGTAGGCATGCTGGGTAAACCTCACGACCTGGGTAACATTTCCACTTACCGTGGTGAACCAACGAAGTTAGAAGATTACATTGGTTGGCTAGGCGCAAACTTTGACCCTTCAATTTCTTGGAAAGATCTAGAGTGGATTCGTGACTTTTGGGATGGCCCAATGGTAATCAAAGGCATTCTGGATGAAGAAGACGCAAAAGACGCGGTACGCTTTGGTGCCGATGGTATCGTCGTATCTAACCACGGTGGTCGTCAGCTGGACGGTGTGCTTTCTACCGCTAAAGCGCTGCCAAGTATCGCAGACGCGGTTAAAGGTGACCTGAAGATTTTTGCTGACTCTGGTATTCGAACTGGATTGGATGTGGTTCGCATGCTTGCTCTTGGCGCGGACTGTACGCTTCTGGGTCGCTCTTTTGTCTACGCACTGGCTGCACAAGGTGGTACTGGTGTAGAGAACCTGCTTGACCTTTACGACAAAGAAATGCGTGTAGCGATGACGTTAACCGGTGCTAAAACGATTGCCGACCTTTCACAAGACTCATTAGTGAAAATCCCGAGCTAATCCGATACATCAATAAAAAACGAGCCATCAAAGGCTCGTTTTTTATAGCTAATTAGCTAAGGGCTGGAGAGCGTAGTCGTCGTTCAAATAGTGATTGAGACCGGGCTACGAAAACTAGCTCACTTGATGCACGTATTCGATCACCACCTGGTTGCCTTCGATAAATACGTTGCTAATATCGCCATCCACCGTTACTCGGCTTTGCAGTTGTACAGAACCTATAGCAGACATTTCTCGCTCATTTAGAGTCGGAATCACTTGACTAGGGCGCACATGTAGCTGCTCGCATAGCTGTTTTACAAAACCCAATGTCAGGGGTGAACTACCACGTAATAGGCCAGAAAACTCATGTAAGCTCACACCGAGGCGCTTCGCCATATCCATTTGAGTGATGTGCATTTTGGCCTTTTGTGACATCCAAGTGTTATAGAGCGCAATTCTATCCTGCTCTTTAAATTCCATATCTGCCTCCGCTAATTTTAAGTGGCAATACCCTCTCACACTTGCCACCGCTTAATGTTAGCGATAAGTCAAAGAACTTATAATTAAACGTTCAAGCCCTGTAAGGTAATGTTACTTACTCTACTGACAATAACGCCGGTGCTATACAATATTTGTTAAATTTCTGGGGTGAGCGTTTAATATCTGCTACCTTTCTCACCAAGACTCATTCGAAATAAAGTTACTTATGTCACAGTGGTTTATCGATCTTCAAAACTATATTCTTACCAACGGTGAAGAATGGAACAGCAGTGTTCTATTTATCACTCTCGCCAGTTTTATTGCATGGATCGCTTGGCGATTAATTCGCTCACGTTTAGCCATCCTGGTAGAGAAAACACCATTCCATTGGGATGACATGTTGCTTGAGGCTCTCAAAGCGCCAGTGAGTACACTCATCTGGTGTTGGCCCGCCACCGTATCACTCGGCATTATTTTAGAAAGCGAGCTAAACGATAAGATAGATTGGCTGAGCACACTCAAGCTCATTTTGATCATCAGCATCTTGGTCTGGACCTTGATGAGGCTAATCACCAATGTAGAAGAATACGTACTCGAACACCAAAAACGCGACGAAACGACGGTGCAGGCTATCGCGAAAGTGGCTCGCTTGTTCTTCGCCACATTGGGCGTTCTGACGATCATGCAGGCGTTTGGCCTTTCTCTGTCAGGTCTGCTCACCTTTGGTGGTGTGGGTGGTTTGATTGTGGGTTTAGCCGCGAAAGATTTGTTGTCTAACTTCTTTGGTGGTTTGATGATCTATTTCGATCGTCCCTTCAAAGTTGGCGACTGGGTTCGCTCGCCAGACAGAGAGATCGAAGGCACAGTTGAACGCATCGGGTGGCGCATGACGATTATTCGCACGTTTGATAAACGCCCGCTTTACGTTCCCAACTCGGTTTTTAGTAGCATTGTGGTGGAAAACCCGTCGCGAATGCTCAACCGACGCATTTATGAAAAAATTGGCCTTCGCTATGACGACGCAGAAAAAGTGCCGGAGCTCATCAATGCAATCAAGGAAATGCTGAAGGCTCACAAAGACATCGACGCTCGTCAAACGCTCATCGTGAACTTCGATTCTTTCGGGCCATCATCGTTGAACTTCTTTATCTATACCTTCACAAAGACGGTCAACTGGGTGCGCTACCATGAGGTAAAGCAGGATGTCTTACTGCAAGTGATCACTATCATTAAAGAGCACAACGCAGACATTGCCTTCCCAACTCAAACGCTTAAGCTGGATCCGATTCAAATGGCCAATCAGACAGAACAAGACGAAAACGGCTTTTAACATTAAATAGCGCAAAGCCCACTCAATTGAGTGGGCTTTTTCATTATGGTTTCGCAGCCGTTATTGCTTGGTTAAAATCAGGCGCGCATTCAATGGCTGTACTGGACGATTATTTTCACCCATGGCTTGTTCAAATGTCGCGATTTGTTCTGCTGAAATCGTCTGAGGATCTTTAAGCACTAGCCAACGCACCCCTTCCGAGCATGGAGGCGTCGTCAAAGAGCCATTAAATCGATAGTAATCCTTCTCACTCGGGATCAGAGCACTGGCATCAAATGGCGCACTGATCGTCACGTTACTGTCTTTTGCTGGGACTTTATCTAATAGCTTAGTCAACGCAGGGTTTGCATCCCCTTCTTCGAAGAATACCGCGACTACCGCAAGATTACCTTGCTCATCTGCGTGAACATAATGCGCCTCTAACGGATAGGATTTACCATCAACATGGTTTTCTGATGGCGTATGGAAGTGGAATTGCTTGAGGTTAAATGACTTACCGTCAACAAGCAGGTTGTTGTCCCCTTCTAAACTCGTTTGTAGCGTATGGCCATTGTTTGTCAGTGAAATAGCTTTACCATTGTAATCTAATTCCAGCTTGGCCAACTCCGCCTGAACCGCTGATTGAATATCAATTGGGCTCTGGTTTTTACCCTGAGCACATTCAGAAGCAAATTCCTCCCAATGCTCCGGGCCATGGTTACCCTCATATCCCCAATTTGCAGCATGCGCTGTACCAACTAATGCTAGAGATAAACCTAGCGCTGTAAGTGACTTATTCATAGTTTTACCTTATTCCATCAAGCTAAGTATTTTTAACCTCGCTATACTAATCTCAGAAGATCCTGTTGGAATAGTCCGAAAACTATGATTGCAAATAAACTTTGGGAGCAAGACCTCTTGTTATGTAATTGATAGTTCTCCCACCAGCTTCTGTTTCACAGAAAGTCACAAAAAGCCAGGCATCGATGTCTTCGCATCCATCACATCAGGCGTAAAATGACGTCGAGTAATTCAGACACAACCTCACCACATTGGTCTGTTATTCAAGGATACAGGGCCTTGCTTGAAGCCCTGCAGGTATTTGGTAGAATCGCGGCATTATTCATGAGCGAGAACCAATGAGTGGCAAAACGTACTCCAGTTATAGAAATGACATCCTACGGTATTTATTCCCACTGGGATGCAAAAGCCAAAGAATTGCCTCAAATTAAAGCGTTCACCCAAACGGTTACTGCCGATGAAGGGGTTGAATTTGGCTTTACCGTCAATATTAAGAAAGCGAAAGGACAGCTTTTACAGTTTTGCATCCATCATCCGGGCATTATCAATAAAAAGGGGAAAGTACTCGCGCCTTTTGATGGAGAAGTGTATGTACGAAGTAATGATTGGCACTTCTATCTTGGCGATACCATTCAGCTACTGTGTCCGATTAACGGATTAGAAAGCAACTTAGGTGAATGGCGAATGACGCTAGAAATGCAAGGTAAGACAATCGCTGAAAAAACATTCAACGTTGTTGCTCGTGACGAAGGACAGTTCTGGAAAAGCCGAGGGTTTTAACCTGACTTATGCTTAAAAAACACTAAAAGCAGACTCATAGCGACACTTAATGAGCCTGCTTACTTTTCATTACTCAGTTATAGAGGCTTAACATTAGTCGCACACGGACCTTTTTGCCCTTGCCCTACTTCATATTCTACTTTCTGGCCATCCGCCAGCGACTTATAACCACTCATTTTAATTTCCGAATGGTGGACGAATAAATCTTTACTGCCATCATCCGGTGTAATAAAGCCAAATCCTTTATCTCCATTGAACCACTTAACTATTCCTGTACTCATATTCTCAATCTTCATCTTTGGTGAACTATGGATGACTTACTTGTTATCACCATTACAAGAGCCATTTTGTTTTAAAGTTTTATATTGAATTAAAAGTAAGCCAATTAATAAAAACAAATAAAACTATAAGTAACCATTAGCTCAATATAGGCAATAGACAAGAAATTGCTGAAAATATTTAGGCTAACCTGTGTAAAAATCCAACAGAAATCCACCATCAACCTACCGCTGCCAACTTTATCTAACCACCTATTTAACATTGAATTATGGGGTGCACATCACACCAAAAAACAAAAACTCGAAGTAATCTCATGCATATAACTAAGTTTCATACCCAGGTAGGTATGAATAAATTTTTTGTCCGTTCGTCAGTAGGCTAATTTATATGCAACTTTATGGGATGTGCCCTTCGTGTAAGAAGAGTACGGTGTTTAATCGAATACACCGGACATTCATAGAAAAAGTATTCCGGAAAAAATACTTCAAATATGAGTGTATCAATTGTTCAGCAGAAGTTTTTTTTCATCAAACTCAAAGAGATATAGTTCTCCATCGAAATGGGAGCTTAAATGAACAATAACATCAGATCTATGGATCAAGCTGAAGGTTTACGTCGTCTTGTGAAATCTCCAACTGGCTTAGATAAATTAAAGGCTCTACAGGTCGAATTACGCAGTGCCATCATCGCAGGGAAATACAAAGATGCGGACAGGCTAATGGCTTTGCTAGACAAAGCTCAAAAAGAGCTAGAAGAAACGCATTGGAGGTAACCTGTCGTTCGATCTGCTAAGCAAAACTCTACTTAGTTAGGACTTTGGGGGATTAATTCGAGACGTTTACTGCATATTCATGTTGCCCTAAAACAAAAAACGCCCCTTTCGGAGCGTTTTCTAACTTAGAAGGGAAGGGTTATTCCCAATCTAGGATCACTTTACCAGACTGGCCGCTACGCATAACGTCGAAGCCTTCTTGGAAGTCATCGATCTTGTAGTGGTGTGTGATAATTGGCGACAGATCCAGACCCGATTGGATCAGTGAAGCCATCTTGTACCAAGTTTCGAACATCTCACGTCCGTAGATACCTTTGATAACCAGACCTTTGAAGATCACTTGGTTCCAGTCGATACCCATGTCTGATGGTGGAATACCTAGCAGAGCAATACGACCACCGTGGTTCATGGTTGTTAGCATTGAGTTGAACGCTGCAGGGTTGCCAGACATTTCAAGGCCAACATCGAAGCCTTCTGTCATGTTCAACTCTGCCATTACATCTTCTAGCTTCTCTTCTGCTACGTTTACTGCGCGAGTTACCCCCATCTTACGAGCAAGTTCCAGACGGTACTCGTTGACGTCTGTGATGACTACGTGACGTGCACCAACGTGTTTTGCAACTGCAGCTGCCATGATGCCGATTGGACCAGCACCCGTGATCAGCACATCTTCACCAACTAGGTCGAAAGAGAGTGCGGTGTGTACTGCGTTACCAAACGGGTCAAAGATCGATGCTAGATCGTCAGAAATCTCATCTGGGATCTTAAACGCGTTGAACGCTGGGATAACCAAGTATTCTGCAAATGCACCTTCACGGTTTACACCTACACCGATGGTATTGCGACAAAGGTGTGTACGACCACCACGACAGTTACGACAGTGACCACAAGTAATGTGACCTTCGCCAGATACGCGATCACCAATTTCAAAGCCACGAACTTCCTGGCCAATCGCTACAACTTCACCCACGTACTCGTGGCCCACAACCATAGGTACTGGAATGGTTTTTTGTGACCATTCATCCCAGTTGTAGATGTGTACGTCTGTACCACAGATAGCCGTTTTCTTAATTTTGATCAGAATGTCGTTATGGCCAACCTCAGGTTTTTCCACCTCGGTCATCCAGATGCCTTCTTCAGGCTTTAGCTTTGATAATGCTTTAATTTTCATAGTATTCACCAAATATTGCTCCGCTCAGTGCGCAACAAAAAATTCTCTATAACTTTCATTATCACTCAATAGCGTGGGTGAAAAGGCTTAACCCAATGAGCCTTCTCCAAGGGAGATTTGGGCAAGCCTTTGTCATAAACCCACGTGAAACACGAGCGATACAGAAACTTAAATAATGCCCATGTCCTTACCAACCTGGATGAACGCGTCGATCGCACGATCCAATTGCTCACGAGAGTGCGCCGCTGACATTTGAGTGCGGATACGCGCCTGACCTTTTGGTACAACAGGGAATGAGAAGCCGATTACGTAGATGCCTTTTTCTAGTGCACGCTCAGCGAACTCAGCCGCAACTTTCGCGTCACCAAGCATGATAGGGATGATTGCGTGATCAGCACCACCCATCGTGAAGCCAGCCGCTTCCATACGTGCACGGAAATGCGCTGCGTTTTCCCACAGGCGGTCACGTAGGTCGCCACTTTCTTCTAGCAGGTCTAGAACTCGGATAGAGGCATTTACGATTGCTGGTGCAACCGAGTTTGAGAATAGGTACGGACGAGAACGCTGACGTAGCCAGTCGATCACTTCTGCTTTACCTGATGTGTAACCGCCTGAAGCGCCGCCCATTGCTTTACCAAGCGTACCAGTGATGATGTCGATACGGTCAACCACGTTGTGGTGCTCGTGCGTGCCTGCACCGGTTTTACCCATAAAGCCAACCGCGTGAGAGTCATCAACCATGGTCAATGCGCCGTATTTTTCCGCCAGGTCACAGATAGCTGGAAGGTTCGCAACCACGCCGTCCATCGAGAACACGCCGTCCGTTACGATAAGAATGTGCCGAGCACCCGCCTCTTTTGCTGCAATCAGTTGTTGCTCTAGCTCTTCCATGTTGTTGTTTGAGTAACGGAAGCGCATTGCTTTACACAGGCGAACACCATCAATGATAGACGCATGGTTTAGTGCGTCAGAGATAATTGCATCTTCTTTACCAAGAATGGTTTCAAACAGACCTGCGTTTGCGTCAAAGCAAGAGGTGTAAAGAATCGTGTCTTCTTTACCCAGGAACTTAGACAGTTTCTGCTCTAGCTCTTTGTGGATGTCTTGAGTACCACAAATGAAGCGTACTGACGCCATACCAAAACCATGCTCATCCATACCCACTTTACCTGCTTCAATCAGTGCAGGGTGGTTAGCAAGGCCTAAGTAGTTATTTGCACAGAAGTTCAGTACTTCTTCACCGGTTGAGATTTTCACAGCAGCTTGCTGTTGAGACGTAATAATACGTTCTGCTTTGTAAAGACCTTCAGCCTTCACTTCTTCAATTTGCTGTTGAATCTGTTGGTAAAATGCAGAAGACATTCGCAATTCCTTCTTGATTACGTTGGCGAGTTTTCACTCGTTTTGAATTTGGTTTAGCCTTTGTGTGACGGGCGTCACCGGCGATCACTTATCAGTTAATTGTAGTGTAATTCAAAGCAGGAAGAGGGATTATCCCTTGAGGTGGAAAAGCATTGATGAACTTGAGGCACAAATATCATCAATGCTTAGCTATAACATTGTATTGAAAGGATTTACAACCAGCTTGGTTGCTTTAGTAAGGCTTCGAACTCCTCTGCGGGTACTGGGCGGCTATAGTAGAAACCTTGTCCAAACTCACAGTTTAGGTTGTTGAGATAATCGACATGTCGGCGCTCTTCGATTCCTTCAGCAACAATTTTGAGATTGAGTGCTTTTGCCATCGCGACAATTACACTGACCAGTTCTTGATCCGACTCATTTTCAAACACGTTTTGCATGAAAGCTCGATCGATTTTCAGACGATCAAATGGGAATTTCTGCAAGTAACTCAGTGCCGAATAGCCCGTACCAAAATCATCAATGGTCAGTTTGGTTCCCAATGAACGCAAGTTGTTCAGCATGTCCAATAACTCTTGGTCATGGTTGAACAGTAAACTTTCCGTCACTTCGACATCAAACTTATCGGCTGGGAGCCCCGATTCACTTAAGTTTTGAGTTATCAAATCAAGTAATTTTTCACAATAACGGAACTGAACACTAGAGAAGTTGACCGACATAAATAAAGGCGTAATTGATTGCCACTGCGCAGCTCGCAGACAGGCTTGCTGGATGGCAAACTCACCCACTTGGTGAATCAATCCATTTTTCTCAGCGATGGAGATAAACTCTTCAGGATTAACAAATCCGTATTTTTCATCTTTCCAGCGCATTAATGCTTCTGCACCGACAATCTCGCCTGTTTTCAGCTCAACAATAGGCTGGTAATACAATTCCAATAGTTGATTAGAAATTGCGTGACGCAATCGGCTTTCCAAATCAAGATAGCGTTGCAGATCCTGGTTCATGTTCTGGTCATAAAAACAGAAAGCATCTCGGCCATCTTGCTTAACGCGATACATTGCCATATCAGCACTTGCCAATAACTGCTCCGCAGTGTCTCCATCATCAGGAAACACTGACATCCCAATACTACTAGTGAGGAAAAACTCATGGTTGTTCCACATCAACGGCGCATCAAAAGCAGTGAGTACACTAGATGCGACACGTTTGGCCGTGTCACCATCAGGCAAGTCAGGCACCACTAATAAAAATTCGTCACCGCCTATTCTGGCTAGTAAGTCGGTTTTTCTCGCGACACCGTGTAAACGTTGCGCACTAAGCTTAAGGATTTCATCACCAACAAAGTGGCCCATGGAATCATTGATCTGTTTAAAATGATCCAAATCGATAAACATAACCAACACTTTAGAGCCACTACGAGCAGCGCGGATCAATTCCAACGCCAATCGCTCTGACCCGTAACTACGATTTGGCAAGTTGGTTAAGGTGTCATATTTCGCTTGGAATTCGAGCTCTTTTTCTGATGCGATACGACGTTCTATTTCATTAGTAAGCTTTTGGTTTTGTTTAGAAAGAATATCCTTACGCTTTTTCTCTTCTTCAAGCTTTATTTTTAATTCAATTCTATTATTATTCGCGATGAAAGCGTAACAAAGACCGCTAACAATCATTACAGCAAGAATACTCAAGCCAATAATAAATAATCGTGAGGTAAGAACATCACTTTCACTTAAAGGCTCAAACCAGGCTCTCAATTTAAAGTGATAGCGTTCAACTGGCACTTCAAAATATATTTTACTTGTCAGTTCTTTAGGTTCTAGGGAACTCTCGTGTTGATTATCTATAGAATTCTTTGTTATTGAATCCCAAACAACCATCTCAACGTTTTTAACATTGAGAACCATCCGGCTATAGCTATCTTCGTGTTCTTGATTGGTCAATTGCTCAATCACGACACTTGTATTGATGTCTGCAACAATAAAAGCGACTTGTTTTCCTGAAAACTGTACTTTTTTGACCACTTGAATGAGTGTGCCATCACCCTCATCAGACGCGTAGACTTCCTCTGTATGATTATGATCTATCATCAGTTTATGAACATCAACCGACTGCAACTTCTGAGGATTTGTAGAGATGATAATCGTTCCATCGCCTCCCACCAGCGTTAACTTGTCATAAATATGGCTGTTATTTATTTTTTTACTGGAGATTTTACTGTCAAAACGATGCTTCAGATTGATCAGGCTTGCACCTAACCCATACTCCATGGACATACCTGAAGCCAAATTGGCAAAAAATGTTTGGACGGTCTTATCACTGGATAAATTTTCAATGTCTTCACTTGCAATCGTAAATAAGTTATCAAGTGTACTTGCATAACTTTTTACTTTTAAGTCTAGCTCTCTATGTTGTGATTCTTTTAATTTATTTTGGCCAAGACTTGTAACAACAATAAGCATCGCCAAATAAACCGATACTAATATTGCGCTTATTGTTATTATTTTTCTGCTGGATATTTTCTTAACAGCCTTTTTCATTAATTTTTCTTACTTTCTTCTATGAAGTAATCATTATAAAAGTAGTAGATCGATGGATAATATTTCTTCACTAGCATTTCATACGTTCCATCTTGCTTAATCGCGTCCAAATAACGGTCAAAGGCTTCGCGTAATTCTGGCGAATTTTTTCGGAATGCTACCGCCATCTTTTGATTTTCTGATATTGGACCGATCACTTTTATTTCACCAGGCCATTTTTCAAGCGCGATGAGAGTATCTGCAACATCTAACAAAGTGCTTTCCGCATCATTCTTCATAATTGCTGGCACCATCTCGTTGAGAAGGCGGTGACCATCAGGAAGAATCACTTTTGCTCCAGTGTCATACAAGTCATAAAGATTGGGGTCAAGACATGAGTGTTCCAAGGCTAGTACCTCTCGACCATCTATGAGATCTTTCACTATGCCGATGTCTTCATCAATGGAGCCAGTTGGCTTAATTGGAGACAGCGACGAATCCGTTCTGGATACTAACCAAACACCAGAAGGAAAGTAGTCCTTCGAAAAATCAACAACCTCAGTTCTCCAGTCGAGGATGGTCACACCATTTGCAATCAAGTCGCCTTCAATAGGTGTCGTTTCACCCAACACAGCTCGTTTATCTTGGTAATGAACATGTTGACCAATGAGCTTGCCGATCATATTGCTCCACTGAGCAGGCACGTATTCATAACGCACGCCCAAAGACTGAGCAAATCCTCTCACTATGTCGACATCAAACCCGGTAAGTGTTTCCATTTCACCTTGTTCGATATAAGAAACAAAATTGGCATAAGGAACACCGATATGGCGCAGGACTCCACGCTCGCGGATCTCTTGGAGATCACTTGACCAAACTGAAGAAGACATAACGGTGGCCGTTATTATCCCCATCGCGGCTATGGTTCGTTTAAGTATCTTGACTGACATAGTGCTTAACCTTTTTCACAAAGCGCCCAAAACTGGACGCTTACGTGATCAATAACAATCTTAGAATGAGTAGTACAAGTCTGTAATTGCTTGAACTAACCCTTCTACATCTTGCTCATCATGGAACAAGTGTGTAGAGATACGCAGCGCATACGTAGTGTGTGAATCATCTATCTTCAACTTGAAATCCGTTGTACGGATGATATAGCCATACTCCTCGCGCAAGCGATCCCGGAACAGCGTGAGAGCTTCACCGTCCGTCTCATCTCCAAGTGGGTTAAACGTCGTGATACCACTGGTTAAACCCTCTACGTTTGGTGAGAAGATCTTTGCTTGTGGTAAAGCTTCAGCAAGCAACTCTTTACACAAACTACCTAAGCCAAGAACACGCTCTTCAATTCGATCTCGGCCAATCTCATCCCACATTTTACAACTGTCAGTTAACGCTTGTTTCGCTGGGAAGTTATCGTTACCAATGTACTGAAACTGAGTCTGTTGGGACATACCAGTATGAGCAAGTGATGAGTTAATCAACCAAAGCGGGTTTTCAAGTTCCCGCTCCCAGTACTCGCTTAAACGATCACCTTTCCTTACGTATAAAATACCAGTCGCGCCAGCACCACACTGCCATTTATGACCAGAACCTGCATAAAAGTCACAGTCTATGTCATGGAAGTCGAGATTTAACATACCAATGGTGTGAGCACCGTCGATCATCGTAGGGATGCTGTTCTCATTCGCAAGTTTACAAATCGCCTTGGCTGGCAGTGCCGTACCTGTTTTGTAAGTGATATGAGAGAAAACGATCAGTCGGACATTCTTACCAGCGTTAAGATTATCTTCAATCGCCTTACTGAACACGTCAACGTAAGCTTCTTCAGAGACCTCTTCGGTACCAGTAAACACCGGAAGTTGAATTTGAATCACCTCAGCTTTAAAACGCTCTGCTGCCACGTGAAGAGGCGAAAGGGCTGCTGCATGTTCATGGTGCGTTGTGAGGATAACGTCACCCTCTTCGAAATCCAGTCCGTTGATGATTGTACATAAGCCATCAGTGGTGTTACGACTAAGAATGATCTCTTCCGCATCTGCACCAAAGCCCGCAGCAATTTCCGCGGCCATATTGGTAACTTGTGGCCAAGAACCAAACTTGCCTTGCATATCCCATGGGTATGTTGCTACTAGCTTGTTATTGTCTGCGTAGTTTTCCAGTACATGCTTAGGCATAGAACCTGTCGTGCCAATGTTCATGTACGTCGTTTTTTTGTCTAGAACAAACTGCTTTTGAACTTTACGCCAAAATTGTCTATCGTTTTTACTACCTAGACCTTGGCTGCCCCAGTTAATTTTCTGCTCACCTGCTTGTGCAAGGCCTGAGAAGGCAGATGCACTCACACCAGCAACAACGGCACCCGTTGCTCCTTTCAGAAAATTACGGCGGCTGCGATCAGTCTGAGTAGATTCCTTGTTGCTCATCTTTTTCATTCCTTGTCGAAATTAGCCATCTTATTGTTAATTAAATACACGTAACTATTTGTTACTAAAACATTATTACTTATTCAAACCAAACTTGAATTTTTTTCAACGTTGTTAAGTGATCTTTATTCCATTTTTCTAACAAAATGATGACATATTAGACACCCAAACTATCATTTATATTCACATAAGCTCATATTAAAATAGTAGTTAAATTAGAGCGATTTAGTAGGGAAAATTTAATTTATTCGCTCGAGTAAAACCGATTCGTTCATTAGCTTTTAGTTCTACACATCTGTTTTTCTTCATGGTTTCGAACAAGTTTGACGTTGACTCTCCGCTTATCACGGTGATTCTTATGTCAAATATGTCTGATGTGCTACGTTTTATTAGGGTCAGAATATACGGTTCTGGCTTTAGAACTTTCCCCAGTTCACGTCAAAAGTTGTTTGAAGAGCATGACGCTACGCGTGTCTCTTTCCGACACTCGCACATTGAACTTACTAACATCCGAATAGTTATATGGAAGGGCAAACCATGTTAAAAGGATTACTGCGGATTTCTGCACCCGTAACATTGATTGGAATGATCGCACCTGCCGCTATCGCTCAATCGATCACCATGACTGATCTCAATACCAACAAAAGCGTTGGTACGGTTGAGCTATCAGAAAGTCAATACGGCGTTGTATTTTCGCCTCAATTGACCAGTATCCCTGCAGGGCTGCATGGCTTTCACGTACATGTAAACCCATCTTGTGAAAGTGCAGAAAAAGACGGAAAAACCGTCTTAGGCGGTGCAGCTGGCGGCCATTATGATCCACAAAATACCGGAAAACATGGGTATCCGTGGGCAGACGATAACCACCTTGGCGACCTTCCTCCCTTGTATGCGGATATGGAAGGGAATGCCGTTTCACCCGTCGTTGCACCACGCCTAAAGCTGTCCGATTTGAAAGGCCGAGCCCTGATGATACATGCAGGTGGGGATAACCATTCCGATCAACCAGCGAAACTCGGTGGTGGTGGGGCCCGCATTGTTTGTGGAGTGATTGAGTAACGACTCAAACCCTTGACTCATTCACACTTCTCTCATACCGCGGGAAGTGTGAATCGTTGGGTAAATCGTGACGCTGTCATTGCAGTTTCTAAGTAACTGTGATGCAACATTAAGATGGACTGCACAATTTTAGTTCCGATACCTAATGAACCTTGGTGAGACTCTGACGCAATGTGGTTGGAAAGCATAAAGTGGGCACTGGCTCTGTCATCACTGAGATTGATTCGACAAACGACGGTCGACCCTGACGGACTATGGCGTAACGCGTTTTCCAACAAGTTAAGCAGCATCCTTTCCAGCAGCCCTTTGTCGCCAATGGTCTGTATTTGCTCTTCAATCTCTACACTCAGCGTCACTTCCTTGTTCTGAAATTGACCTTGCATCGTTTCAGCACACTCTGTCACCAACTCAGCCAAATCTACGGGAAGATATTCGTAGCTCGGTAGCGTGGCTTCTTTTTTGGCCTCTTCGAGTAATGCATGCAGTTGTCTGGAAAGTTTTTCTCCATTTCGAAAAGCCACATCAATAAGAGGGTCCGATTCAGGATGTTGTAATCGCCACGTTTCTAAATACCCCAATACACTTGAAAGCGGTGTCTTTAAATCGTGACTTAATTGCACAAGACTTTGACGACGCTGAGAAGATTGATATTCAAGGTGTAAGAATTGCTGCTGGATGTGCTTTGCCATCAATTGGTAAGAATGAGCGACGGGTATTAACTCTGGAACCTGACGAGTAAACTCTGGATGCAGACGAAAATCATGTTCCGCCTGCTGTTGCAATTGATCGGTCACTCGCTCGATAGGATTAAGAAGACTGCGCTTCACCAACATATAGGCACCGAAAGCGAAGCCTAATATGGAGAGTAACACCAGCCCAGCGAGTGCGAGGTAAGGCGTATCAACTTGCGCGTTAGCAATCGCTGTGTGACGTGAGCTGCCGATCACCACATAAAGATAACCTACCGTTGAGCCAAGCTCTTCAATCGCTGCGACGGAAAACACTTTATGTTGCTCACTATTTCGCGGATCATCGCCTAAAACCGGGAAAGCATCACCGCGTAAAAACTGTTTGATCGGAGCAAGATCCACCGACTTCAACAGCTTTGTCCCATCCGGAGCGGCATGTGTGGTGATATTCCCCTGACTATCAAGAAAATAGATTTCGAAGTCGGGCCCAATCAACATTAAAGTATGGAAGATCGATTTTAGTGCTTTCGGGTTGTAATCTGTCCCAATCATTAACGGATTATCATCGCGCATATGACTGGCGAGTTCTTTGTGTAAGCTCTGCTGAGTGCGAAGTTCGATGGTCTCTTTCTGCCAGTTATAAGTCAGCGCAATGGCAGCGGCAGCCAAACAAAACCATACCGTGGTAAACACGACCAAACGCGATTTGAAGCTCATCCTTTCGCCTCCTAACTGGCTCATTGGTGCGACTGAAATTTATAACCCACACCCCAAACTGTCTGGATAAAATGATGCTCAGAATCCGAGAGCATCAACTTAGAGCGCAAGCGATTAATAGTGCTACAAACCGTGTGATGATATCCGGCGTGATTGGTATTCCAGACATGATCGAGCAGTTCATCTTTGCTATAGACTCTGCCGGGGCGAGTCGCGAGAAACTGTAACAACGAGAATTCCATCGCTGTCAGCGAAACATCTTTATTGTTGAGCGAAGCCTGATGCAACGCCGGAACAATCTTTAACGCGCCAAAATTCAAAGCGTCTTCGGTCTCTGTCTCTCTGGCCTTGTTATCTGTCGTTTGGTTTGCTCGGCGTAATACATTCCTCACTCGAGCTTGAAACTCCAGCACACTAAAGGGTTTCGTTATGTAGTCGTCAACATCTGCCTCTAAGCCATCGACTTTGTCCATTTCACTGTCTCTCGCAGTCAGCACCAAAACTGGCGTCCAATCTTGCTGCTGACGCAAGTAATGGCAAAGTTCTAAACCATCACCATCTGGTAGCCCCCTGTCGAGGATAACCAGGTCAAAAGTCTGTCGCTGATACTCAGCTTTGCCCTTTTCGATGCTAACGACTCGCGTGACATGATGCCCTTGAAACTTAAGGTGCATTTGAACCAGCTCGGCTAAATCATTATCGTCTTCTATCAACAAAATGTTCGCTGCTAAATTGATTGCTGGGTTAACTGCTGGGTTAATAGATTGCTGCGCCATGATCCTTTCCCTGCGAATGACTTTCCCAATCTTGAGATAGTCTCATTCTGCACATGACCGGATCAAAGCACGCTTTCTTTCAATAAAAGGCTCCGGCGGCAGAAAGAAAGAGAATTAAGCTTAGCCGCCGGAAGCGCTGTTTACTCGATTCGTGTGATCGTCACCTTCGCGCCAGGGTTTAGAAATCGGTGATTCGCAGACAAGGTAGAATTCGTCAGCCCATCATCGTGGCTAATAACGCCAGCATGGAAAGCGACCATGTCAGCGTTGTCATTACGCTCTGCATTGAAACCTTCTCCGCCACCAGCTGGGCCTGGAATCGTCGCAGCGAGTTCATCATTGAGCTCGGTTCCGGAATCCCACACGTTCATGTTCATTTCGTAGCTGTCACCAACCGCGAGCGATTTAAGTGACAAGCCGGTCTCGCCAACAAAGGCATCGTTAGTGTTTACCAACATAGATGCCACCGACAAAAAACCATAGCGATGTGGGTTAAGGGTAATCGTCACTTCGTCAGAAGCCCCCGGAAGTAACAATCCATTCCCCGATACCCCCTGATAAACATTGCTGTCGCTGTTCATCATCTCAAGCAACTCGGCATTACTGCCACCTTCAGCTAAGTGCTCTAAGGCGACCGAAGCACTTTGACCAATTTCAAATAAGCGGAAGTCACTATTATGAGTAAGTACCGCCAGTGGAGACATAGGCTGATTTGCAGTGAGGTTCACCACATTTACCGTATATCGGAATGATGTCACCTCGTCGTTGTCATCATTATTACAACCTGCGAGTAGAGCGACTGACGCAGCCACTAGTAAGATTCTGTATTTCATACGTCCCCCTTACTTCACTACGATGGTGATGGTAGCTACGGGGTTTAACCAACGGTGACTGCTGCTGTCTAGGTCGCTCATACCACCGAGCGAATCACTGTCACCCAAATTCCCCGGATGTACATGAACTTTGTCATTTGAGACCACAGTTTCAACACCCGTCCCGCCAGTTCCGAAAGTAATAAAAGGCGGATTGGGTATGCTTGCCACTAACTCGTCATTGGCTTCGGTTCCTGCATCGTAGCTGTTCAATGCTGCTTTATAAGTACCTGCTGCCGTAGGAATTTCCCAGCTATCTAAACCAACAAATCCATCATTGGTCGGCAACAGCATTGCGCTGAGAGAAAGATAACCATGATCGCCACTGTCAAAGGTAAACGTGGTTGCAGTCCCCGGATTAAGGAAGCCGCCTGCCGGATTTTCTAATACAGTGCCCCCAGCGTTACCAATCACGCTGGATAAACCGGAAATGTCGCCTTGTTCAGCCATCCCTTCTAACTCCGACGTCGCGGCTTCACCCACTCTGAACATATGCAGATTAGCGCCATGTGCGGCCACAATGAGCGGAGTAAAATAGATGCCTTTGGTAGCGTTGGTTACGGTAATTTCTAATTCTGCTGCGCTCACCGATGCTCCGCCAAACGTCAGAGCGACAGAAGCCATGGCGAGACTAAGTTGGGTACGTTTTTTCATTGTGAGTCCATCCTTTAATGAGAGTGGTATCCAAGCCCGTTAACTCATCGTCTTACGGCTGCCTGGGTAAAGTTACGATCGAACGCCTTCCGTTCTGCTTCTAAGCATGGCGAGTAGATCTATCGGCAACTTCATCAAATTCTCATAAAATTCTCACAACTTCTGGTTCGGTTGATGACACGTAGAAATGACGATTTTCTAATCGGTTGAGCGCACTCTGATTACTGACCAAAACAAGCGATACATGCTTTCTGACGAAAATATCGTGAAAGCGAGACTGATACACTTGAACTCAGCCATGTCGTGCCAGAGAATACCGTCATTACGCGCTACAGAACCAAAACCTATGGTTAATACTAAACTTATCGCCCTCCTTCCTGATCTTGCCTCGTTTATCTTGGTAGTAAATGAAGGGAGTTTTACTGCCGCAGCGAAAAAACTCGGGGTTACACCTTCAGCTTTGAGCAAACTGATCACGAGATTGGAGCATGCGCTTTCGGTAAAATTATTCGAACGCACCACTCGTAAGCTGCTCATCACTCAAGCTGGTCAAAAGGGATATGACCAAAGCATTGCGATGGTTAACGCTGCGCAGCAAGCTGTCGAACTCTCAGCAGAAGATCATACTGAGCCAAAAGGTGCGCTTACCGTTGCAGCACCAGAGGCGTTTTTAAACTCGGTACTTCAGCCTTTTGTTTTACCCTTCTTACAGCGCTACCCAAAGATTCAGTTAAAGCTGCGCGCTGCAGATGGAGAAATCGATTTGTTTCGTCAAGGCATCGACGTCGCTTTCAAATTGACTGACAAGCCCGACGAGAATTTGGTATTAAAAGAGATAAGTAAAACCAACCTGGTGTTGTGTGCGTCACCGGACTACCTCGCTAAGCAGGGCACGCCAGACCACCCAACTCAGCTTGAACAGCATGACTGTATTTATCTGGCAGAAAACGATAAAGACAACATTTGGTCATTTTTTAAAGAAGAAGCCTTTCACTCTGTTGCCGTAAATGGTCGCTACGCGGTAAACCACTCACAAATGCGCTTAAATGGCGTTAAAGCAGGGCTAGGTATTGGAATCTTTCACGACTTTGTCGTTAAAGAAGCGCTAGAAACAGGGGAAGTCGTTGAAGTACTTGCAGATTGGATGATCAAGAGCAACTACCATGGTGCAATAGCTATGCAGTACCCTCAAACGAAGTACATGCCCGCGCGCTTGCGTGTGTTTATCGATTTCGTCAATGAACACTTGATCTCAAAGGAACCTAATCATGTTTAATGCGATTCATCACGTCGCCATCATTTGTAGTGATTACCCAACGTCAAAGCATTTTTATACGGAAATATTAGGCCTGTCCGTTATTGCAGAAAATTACCGTGCAACGCGTGACTCTTATAAGCTCGACCTCGCGCTTCCTGATGGCAGCCAGATTGAATTATTCAGTTTTCCAGATGTACCTGAGCGCCCAAGCTTCCCAGAAGCCCAGGGCTTACGACACCTGGCGTTTCAAGTTGATGATATTGAGGAAGTAAAAACCTACCTTGAATCGAAAAACATCGCAGTTGAACCTATTCGAATTGATGAATTCACTGGTAAAGCGTTCACTTTCTTTCAGGATCCGGATCGGCTGCCTTTGGAGTTATATCAAAAGTAAACCGTGAAGATGGAAAGCGTAGGGGTATTTGAGGTGCTCGGTTGGAAGGTAAAGGGATTCAGAAAACGTTAAGTGCTTGATTAGGCTATGGCTGGCGGCGCCCTTGGAACTGGTGTTTCAAATCGCACACTTAGAGCCAAAAAAGTGTAGCTGTCAGAAAGAACCGAGCTCAGTCGTAAAAGTAAAGGTGTAGTTGGAAGTGAGTCGTGGTGAAAGGGTGAAAAGTAACTGAATGGGCAGGGTTTCCCCTTGTGTGTTACCGCATTGTCTCCCTCTTCTACCTGTACCAGTTCAAAACCATTAAGCGTACAAAGCGTTGCCCACACGCCCATGCTGTTACCATGAGCATTAATAACAGGCATTAGTGTTACCAGCGCCCAACTCAGGGCACTAACAAGCAGCATGGAGCGATAAAAAGGAATTAATCTACGCATAACGGTGACTTAACAAATTTCATACAGCGTAACCAATTCTAAGTACAAGCTCAATAAAGGATTTCGGGCGTAGTTCTATTTTCCATCAGAAACAAAAGACCCGCAGAGTTGCGGGTCTTGAAATCGTTGGGGGTTGTTCTTATCCATCCCAAATCAGCCAAACAGCTTGCTCCAGATGCTTGGGTTACGTTTGTCGTGGTATTCTTCACGAAGACTATCGATTTCGCGCAGTTGCGCTTTCGCTTCGGTAAGATTACCCGCATCTAAGTCCGCTTCGATGCTGTCTAGTGTCACTGACAACTTGTTGAAGCCTTCAAGAAACGTATCAAACTTTTCTGGTGGGTAGTTACCACGCTTAGATTGCTCCACGATAGCTTGTAAGCTATCAATGGCCGTTTTCATGGTTTCAACATCCGACGCTTCGGCCGCTTGTTTGAAATCCATCTTCATTTGTTTCATGTTCTGTTTTAGATCGACAGCTTCTGCCATTGCGTAGCTTGAGCCCAACGCAATCGCACACCCTAAAACTAAAGGACGTAACATCTTCACTTCTCCATTTTTAGTGCCGAATTCTTTGTCGGCTTTGTTTATCACGATCACCCTTCATTAAGGATGATTGGGATAGTTGAGCTTCGCAGTGTAAAGGAAACGCGCTAAGGGTGCATTCCCAAAATGTAATCAAGTTTATGCGTTAAGCATTTCGTCATATTCTGCAATTGGCTCTCGTCCACGAAGCTCAAGGAACGACAAAAACTGCTTAGCCGAGTGAGTAATGACGTTCTCACTATTAATACCGACTCTGTCCATCAGTTCACCCACCAGATCGAGATTACCGACATCATGGCAAAAATGAGCATCACTGCCTGTGGTAAAGAAAACGCCCACTTGTTTACCTATTTGAGCGATGTCATGACAACGTTCAACACTACCCACTCGGCTGTTGCCTTTCAGGGTTGTATTGTTTATCTCAATAGCAACGTTATGTTGTTGCGCACATTTTAAAACCGTCTCGAAATCAAAGTCATAATTAGGGTTACCCAGATGCCCGAGTGCATCAACACGACCACTTTGGATCACATTAAGTAGTGCTTCGGTATGGGTTTCTTTATTGGATGGAACAAAGACTGGCTCATGAAAACTGGCAATGACCCAATCAAGGTTCCGGTCAACGCTCAAAGGGATATCAATATCGCCCTCGATATTAAGAATGTTGGCTTCAACGCCACGAATGATAGCAACACCGTTGAGGTAACGAGGCAGAATCTTTTGGTTAGAGAAGAACCAGTAATGAGGTGCACCCGGCATTGACTCTGCGTGATCGGTGGTGCAGAACATTTCGAGCCCGTTCTCTTTTGCCGACTGAGCGTTTTCAATCAACGTACTATAAGCGTGACCGCTGGCATACGTATGTGTGTGGGTATCAACCTTAAATTCCATCATTTACTCTCTTTGGTTTGCAGGTTTCAGCTATTGTATACCCAAACGTTGTCAGGATGCAGGACATAAAACCTCAACTTCCCCTATCCACACTTGCCAGCATGCCTCTTTTCCTGACTAAGCCCCTTCATCGAGTATGAATAATGAGACTGGTAAGAAGCAATGTTGTACTTGTTGGAGTCTTGACTAAAGTAAATGTAATAACAAATCTAACAATAAGGATAAGGTTATGAGGTTACATCATGCTTTGCTCGGGACTTTCCTCATTTTGCCTATAACGACTTTAGCGGATACAGATACCAATCTATCACCACAAGATATATCTGTTGCTATCATTGGTGGTGAGCCTACCACTTTGAATCAATTACCATTTTTTGCTCGCTTGATACTACACAAAACTGGGTCTAGTGAATTTGCTAACCTTTGCGGTGGTTCTATCGTGAATGATCGCTACATTTTAACCGCCGCACACTGTGTGGAGTCAGAGGTATTCACAAACGGATGGAACACTGACGATTTACGTGTTTTGGTGAAAAACCCGACCATGGATGACGTTTATACCTCCGAATTTAAAGATGTTCGTAGAATTACGATTCACCCAGGCTATGCGCCCTACAACTTATGGATTAATGATCTGGCAGTGCTAGAACTTGCCCGACCAATCACTGATAACGTGCAATCCATTACTTTGCCACAAGATTTCGGAGATTACAGTGACGCCTCGGCTTATCAAATATTTGGCTTGGGGCAGACCTCAACCACTGACACTTCAGTGCCAAATTATTTGCGCTGGGCAGAAGTCGACCCACTGACTGACGCAGAGTGTGCTTCGTTAGTGACAGGCTTCAACGCTGAAGAAAGTTTATGTGCAAATGGCTTTGAAGGCAGAGATTATACGGGTATATGCCGTGGCGATTCCGGCGGCCCGCTCACCTACGTAGACAGCAACGGCATGTATCAACAGATTGGTATTGTCAGTTATGGTTCATCCATTTGTGAATCTGCCGCCATACCGAGTGTGTTTACCGAAGTTCTGAACTACACCACTTGGATTGAACTGCAAACCAGTGCTGGCGTAAAAACCAGTTATGACGCTGAGTTAGCCGCAACGGAAGATTACCATAGTGAAGGTGACTCTCGGATCTTTGAAGACAGCAGTGATGATGGAAGCAGTGGTGACAGTGGTGGTAGTGGTGGCGCTGTCGGGACTGGCTTGTTGATGATAGCGGGATGGCTGGGTTGGATACGCAGACGCCAATCTAATAACAAATGTGAGTTGAATTAGAAACAGCTCAGGCTATAGCGGCTCACCCGCTGTGTCTTACGAAAAGAAAACAGCCTCCAAGACACGCAATACGTCATTGGGCGGCTGCTTTTCTTCTAGCGACGAATGTAAATCGCGGTTGTACCGGCGGCTTTGCCTTCAGGAATACGAAAGCCCACTTTTAACATGGTATTGTGCAGTACTTTGTTAAATAACTCGAACTCCACCGTTTCTTTGACTTGGTTGAGGTGCTGCGTTTTTAACTCCGGGAATCGCATTAGTGCTTCTTTTCGTATATTCTTCAATTCTTCAGTATTAATGCTTTGTTTACTCAGCAGTTTATTACCGATGAAGCTTTCATAAGCACGCGCGCATTTCATCAATCGCAAAACAAATTCATTCATTGTAGTCTTTCTTTTTCGTTATAGCCTGACGTTAAGAACACGTGTTTATATTGATTGTGTTCCAGCCTTCGGAAAAGATAGCAAGAAGTATCACAAGATAGGTGTAGGAAAAATCCTAACAGAGTGAAAGAAATTACGGACTATTCCTTTCTATTCAAACATTTAACAAAAGCCCTACAATTTGTAAAATTAAATTATTGAGTGATGATTTTATCATTAGTCGAATGGTCATCAGCTAGCTCCCCAGGCAGCAAAAGACAACTGGTATAACTAATCACTTAATCAACTAATTGAATAAATCACTTTGCCGCTACACTCATTCTATGCGCCCAATTTAAGGATTGAAGATGTTTACTTTTTTGCTGACCGTTGTTGTGATGCTCGCCTTTGCCGCCAACTCACTGTTATGTCGTGCAGCGTTGGTAGATGGACTAAGCGATGCGGGAAGCTTCACGATAATCCGGTTGATCTCCGGGGCGGCGACGCTGGTGCTTTTTCTCCTTATCACCGGAACTTGGCACTCTGAAAAACCAACAAGTCGCTTTAAAGTTCTCGCAGGTGCGACATTGTTTGGCTATGCGGTACTGATTTCTTACGCGTATTTGAATATGGATGCAGGAACAGGCGCCCTACTCTTATTTGGGGCAGTACAGTTGACCCTGCTGACTTTGCATTGGTGGCAAGGCGAACGATTTAAAACTTTAGAAGTGATTGGTATCGCCGTCTCCATTCTGGGTTTCGCTTGGTTAATGCTTCCATCGGCGACTCGTCCGGATATTTGGTCGACACTACTTATCGTGATATCTGGCGTTTGCTGGGCGCTCTTTACTGCACTTGGTAAGCATGCTCCTTCACCAAGTAGCGGAATCGCATGGGGTTTTATTGCAGCCTCGGTAATCAGTTTACTGGTCTCCCCTTTTCTTCTCTCTTCGGTCAATCTCACCATTGAAGGCATCTCACTTGCGATCACCTCCGGGGTGCTTGCATCAGGGATTGGTTATTTACTGTGGTATCACGTAATCCAGAAACTGACTCTACTACAAGCTGCGGTAAGCCAGCTTTCGGTACCCGTAATTGCCCTAGTACTTGGGTCTATTCTGCTTGGTGAATCCCTTTCAATTCATTCCGTCCTCACTAGCACAATCATTTTAGGTGGCATCGCGCTGGTTTTTTTATCTCGCTCCCAAAATGCAAATATAGAATAGTAAAAACTCTACAACTTAATAAAAAATAAAACTTTTCCTCTCAAAATCCCATTCATCATCTATGCTTTTTAAAGGTGTGGCATAGATGACACCAGACAAATGCCCCCTATTTAGTATCAGGCGATTTATAGATTTAAAGAAATCTTGGCTAGGAAAAACCAGTAAATCTGTTTCATAAATAAGACCACGTAAAAGTAGTGGTTTTGAGCATTTACCCAATGCCCCTAGTAATGACAAGGGATACAGGTAAATTGATCGCTTTATATGCATTTAGTTTTGACACAAGATTTACAATCTGCTCCTTTTTGCTCGCTATATTCCGCCAACCAAAATATAGTTGGAACTGCAACCCTAAACCAACTTTTTATTAACAAATTCATCAACTTAAAACGATAAGCCTGAGCAAACTTTGACTATGAACGACAAAATTAAATTTGCTATAAAAGTATCGCTTAGCCTCACCCTGGCTTATCTGATCCCCTTTGCTATGGGGTGGCCGCAGGCGTCTACTGCAGCGACAACGGTGATGCTGATTGCCACAACAGGCAGTCGTCGAGAGTCTCTCGCAAAAGGCACATTGCGCGTTCTCGGTACCCTAGTCGGGGCAGTTGTCGGCTTGTTGCTGGTTGGACTATTCGCACAAGATCGCCTGCTGTATATGCTGAGCGTGTCGCTCGTCGTTTCATTCATCTTTTATTTTCGTAACGCTTACCAAAAAGACCCTACACTGCTGATGCTTACCGGGGTGATGACGTTAATGATGTCCAATGGTGGTGATGCGGACGGCGCTTTTCTTTACGGTGTTGATCGCGCCTACATGACTGTTTTTGGCGTGGTGATCTATACATTGGTCGGTACTTTTCTATTCCCAGTCAAAACCGAACAAAATCTGCGTCAGCTTATTGAGCAGTTAAATCAAACTCAGCAAGCGTTATTCGCTACGATTGTGCATAGTTTTGAGCAAAGTCATGAATCACACCCTGACTCTGTCGACGGTTCAGAATCACCAGAGGAATCAGAACACAGAGCCTCACAACTCAATATCGACAAGCTCACCGAAGAAATGTTTGCTGCGCAAAATAGTCTGGAGCAACGATTTGCAACTGTGAGTGTTGAGTGCAGTGACGTCTCCGCGTATTTAAAAGAGTGGCGCTTGGCGGTTCACCTGAGCAAACAAATTACTCAGCAATTATCGGTTGCCGTGCATAGCCATTTTAGCCTTGAAGAAGATCGTCAGTGCATCACTAACTTTGACGAAACGATCGCGGAAATAGAACAGTTATTCCATACCTGTCAGCAGGTTTGGGAAGACAATGAACACGTTTACCGCACTAAAGAATTTAAGGTTGAATACAATCAAGAATTGCTAGATTCGGTACCACACCTGACTAAAGGCTCGGCAATCACTTTAGGGTTTCTGCTGGAATCCATGCATCAGAACCTCTCACGCCTGGCTGAAAGCATTAGCTGTATTGACTCGGTGACGAACAATGTCTCGTTCAACATTGAACTGCCAGAATCGAAAGGCAAGTTCTTGTGGTGGGATGCAGAAAACTTCAAAACAGCAGTCAAAACCTTCGTAACCTACTGGGTTGCAGGGCTCATCTGGATCTATTTTAACCCTCCGGGTGGCTACTCATTTGTGATTTTCTCGACCATGTTCATGTCTTTGTTGTCGTTTGTTCCTGTGCATCCAATTTTACTATTGGTGTTATTCACCTTTGGTTTCCTGTTTGCGGTGCCATCTTATTTATTCATTTTGCCGCAACTGGATCTCGGTCTGGAGCTAGGCCTGTTTATCTTTATCTACACATTTATTGGTTTTTACCTGTTCAACGGACCGATAACAATTTTCTACATGGTCGGCCTATTTGTACTTGGGCTGGACAATAATATGTTCTACCACTTCGGGATCTTAATGACGATCATGACACTGTTTTACTTGGTCGTATTCATGATTATTTTTGCTCATTATTTTCCGTTCAGTTCAAGACCCGAGCACCTATTCTTAACCATAAAAGAACGCTATTTCCGGCATACACGAGCTTTGTTTGTCACCTATCAAAAACAGTCTGAATCCTTTTTCACTCCACTTAAGCGCGCTTTGCACATAGTCACATTGAACGTGTCTGCGAAAAAACTCAAAGTGTGGGGTTCCAAAATCAATCACAAACATTTTGACCAAACGACACCAGAGGCGATCGGTGCATTCAGCAAAGCTTGTGACGTGCTATGCAGCCACATAAACGTGCTCATGGTTGCAGAGAAAAAATTGTTGTCTAACCCTTTGATAAACAAGCTCCGTCAACAACATCGTGACTCCATCATTCCTTTGATGGCGGGTGCATTAGCCAGCCACCAGGTAACAGAAGAACTCGACTCCGTATTTAATAAATACAGTCAGGATTACCAATCCTTCGAAGATAAGCTGGAAGATTTTTTTAATGAATTGGATTTATCTGACTACGCTTATTCAGAGATAGCTGGTTTTTATATCTTGCTGAATTTAAAACGGAACGTGTTCGAAGCAATTAAACATTGCAAGCAAACCTACGAGGATATCGATTGGGTGAACTTACAACAGAAGCGGTTTTAAAGGTAGGGGTATGATGCTTCAAAAATTAACGAAACCAAGCCTCGCCATAATGACTCTAATTGGGCTCAGTGCGTGTACAACTGTGGGGCCAGACTATGTCCATCCCCAGCAATCTGCTTTACCAAGTGATTGGTCATTGCAAAACGCAGTACAGGATACCGAGCAATCTGAGCAAAAGGTACAGCAGTGGTGGCAACAATTTAATGACCCAACACTGAATCAACTGGTTGAGTTGGCGAGCCAGCAAAACCTTGATTTAGAAGCCGCTGGGTTGCGTATTGTCCAAGCCCGTGCCTTAGTTGGCGTTGCATCAGGCTTGCAGTATCCACAGGTACAAACCGTATCCGGTAATTTGGCACGAGCTTACGTCAACGATCAAGGGTTCAACAATGCTGCGCTATCATTTGATGCAGCTTGGGAGATGGATATTTGGGGTAAATATGCTCGCGGGATTGAATCGGTAGAAGCCGGTTACTATGCAACGATCGCGTCTTACCACGATATTATGGTAACCATCACGTCAGAAGTGGTGCGCAATTACATCAACTATCGAACCTACCAAGAACGTATTCTACTCTCTAAACGAAACATCGAGATCCAAGAGCGCGTGGTCAATATTACTCAAGTCCAATTCGACTCAGGTAACGTGACCGAGCTCGACGTTCAACAAGCACAAAACCAGTTGTACACCACTAGAGCCGCCCAGCCCAGCCTTGAAATTGCGATGAAGCAGTCACGCTCCGCGATTGCGCTTCTGTTAGGCGTGTTGCCAGAAGAAGTCGACACCATTCTGGCATCAAATGGTCTATCCGAGCGTATCGCCGAATACGAAGCACAATTTAAATCAACAGGCAGAAAAACGGCGTTATCTGGCAATGACGAAAACTCGATTGTCCCGCGTCCACCATTGTTAGAGACTCAAATCGACGCCAACTTAGTCATGCGCCGACCAGACTTGCAAGTGTCTGAGATGCAAGCTCGCTCGCAAAGTGCCCAAATTGGTGTCGCCGAAGCGGCCTTATATCCAAGTTTTTCTCTGTTTGGTTCGATTGGTATCGACAGTACCGTACCGGATGGCAGTAGCTTTAGTTTCAGTGACTCACTCACGATGGTCGCAGGCCCAGCGTTTAGTTGGAACATTTTCCAATATGGCCGTGTGAAAAATAACATTCGCTACGAAGATGCCAGCTTTCAGGAAACCTTAACCAACTACAACAAAAAAGTACTGCAGGCTGTCAATGAAGTCACCAACGCTTTAGAAGCTTACGACCTGTATTTAGAACAAAAATCGCTACGTTTGCAGTCGGTAAACTCTTCTATTCGAGCCTTCAACATTTCGATGACGCAATACGAAAACGGCCAAATCTCCTTTGAGCGTCTACTGAACTCAGTAGAGAAAATGACGCGAGCAGAAGATAACTACGCCTCTATCAAAGGCAATGTTGCCAACCAGGTCGTCGCTCTTTACAAGTCTCTTGGTGGGGGTTGGCAAGCACAAACCGGTAAGCCGTTCTTATCTGACGAGATTGCGAAGCAGATGGTCGAACGCACCGACTGGGACGGGTATTTAGACCAAGAAAACCGAGTTCTACCGCCACTTCCTATTGAACGGGCTGGTGACAAACCGCCTAAAGGGGAGGAGCCATAATGCCTTATGAACTCTCCTGGGGTGATGTGTACTTTTCCCCGTTACTGCTGGTGCTGTTTCTTGCGGTCACCGCAACGTGGATAACCGTCATCCTGTTAAACAAGACTCGCTTATCTCGTTTTATCGCTTTTCCGTCGCTGACTTTCATCGCCATCATGGTCTGTTATGTGGTGGCGATAGACAGCTTTTATATTCAATTTTAGGTGCCAAACAAGATGAAAAAACTATTCGTAATTGCACTCAATCTTGTCATTCTTGGTGGCGCAGCTTGGCTCGGCTATCAAAAGTATGAAGAGTATTTCAATAATCCCTGGACGCGAGATGGTCAGGTACGTGCCAATGTCATCAAAGTTGCGCCTCGCGTATCCGGTCCAATTGTGAACGTTGCGATACAAGACAACCAAGAAGTCAAAACTGGCGATTTATTGTTTGAGATCGACCCAACCACCTACGAGGTTGCATTGTCGCAAGCAGAAGTGGGACTGGAAAAATCCATCGTCAGCTCTCGCGGTAAGAAAATCGAGTACGACCGTTTAACGGATATCCGAGCGAAAGATCGCGGCGCAGTATCCCACAAAGATCTTATTCGCCGTGAGATTGCCTATGATGAATCGCTACTACAAATCAAGGCGGCAGAAGAGCAGTTAAAGTCTGCGAAATTGAATCTTAGCTATACCAAGGTTTATGCGACCGTCGACGGTTTTGTTTCCAACCTGGATATCCGCAACGGTACTCAAGCGGTTGCCAACCAGCCTCTGCTTGCGCTTATCGACAAACACAGCTTTTGGGTATTTGGTTTCTTCCGTGAGAACCAGTTACAGCAAATCGAGCCTGGCAGCAAAGCACAAGTGACGCTGATGTCTCATCCAGAGACACCTATTGACGCAACCGTCGATTCTATCGGCTGGGGTATCGCGCCACGAGACGGTACCGTCGGTTATAACCTGCTGCCAAATGTTAACCCTGTCTTCCAGTGGATTCGTCTGGCACAGCGCATTCCTGTGCGTATTGCCATTAAAGAACTGCCAGAAGATATCGAGCTTCGATTTGGCCTTTCCGCTTCCATCATGGTGATGAAAGACTCATCAGAAAACAATGAATAGTTACTAAGTGAGAGAACAACTATGGTCATTGGAAAAAAACTCAAAAACATTAATGAAGAAAATAACTTCTTCTATCTCACACTGTCACTCATCGTTTTGTTGATTGGCGGAGCATCTGCTCAGGTGGTGGATGAAGGGGCAATCGAGCATATTTTACAGGCGTTTACGATAATCACGTTCATCGTGTGTTTTGCTAGTCTACGATTCGATAAAACCTGGTCTCGGTTCCTTTATACCCTTTTCGCAGTCTGGGTGTTGGTCATCGTGATAAAAACGATTTTTCATATCAAAGAAATGAACGTCGTGATGCTCGCGTTAACCTTTGCGTTTTTCTTTGGCACCTTTAAATCTATTGCAAGACAAATCCTGTTTACTGGTCACGTCAACAGTAACAAAGTCATTGGGTCTGTTGCGTTATTCCTGTTGCTGGGTTTGATGTGGGCCATCGCCTACCTCATTTTACTGGAGTTTTCACCACAGGCTTTCACCGGTATGGAGGCGATATCCTGGGGGCAAAACTTCTCCAATGCGGCATATTTCAGTTTCGTCACCCTGACCACTCTTGGTTATGGCGATATCAGTCCTCTGACTCCGTTGGCTCAAGTCATCGTTTATTTAGAGGCCATTACAGGTGTGTTTTATATGGCTATTGTGGTTTCTAGCCTCGTCAGTTCCAACATTGATCATCAGGTAAATAAAAATGGATAAATCATCGGAAAGAAATGAAAGTAAGATTTTCATCAGTAATATGGTGGAATCGTCAATACGAATTGGCTTGATCTTCGTATTGTTTATGTTTACTTACGACATCATCAGGCCTTTCATCCTTCCCGTTATTTGGGGGGCGATCATTGCAGTGGCACTTTTACCCGTCACTAAGAGGCTTCAGCGAGCCTATGGTGGCAGGCGTGGTTTGGCAGCAACCACCATTGCTCTGCTTGGTATCGCGCTGTTAGTGACACCGCTTGTGATGGTTTCTGGTTCCATTTACGACGGTGCAACCCACGCACTGCAAGTACTCCAAAGCGGTGATGTCAAAATACCTGGGCCGAAGCCATCGGTTGCAGACTGGCCACTTGTCGGTGGTAAGCTCTACGACACCTGGACACTTTTCTCGACGAATTTAGAACAAGCAATTCAAACCTTTATGCCTCAGATTAAGTCAGCATTGACTTCCCTGCTTGGCATGATGGGTGGCGCTCTGGGTAGTGTATTGCTTTCTATTCTGTCTTTGGCGATTGCCGCTGGTTTTATGACTTACTCAGAATCATTGGCATCTGGCCTAACCACCATTGCCATTCGTACCGCAGGTGACAATGCAAAAAGCTGGGCGACGCTCATTGCAGCAACCATTAAAAGCGTTTTACTTGGCGTTGTCGGTGTCGCTGCGATTCAAGCGTTGCTGATTGGTGCAGGTTTCTTCGTATTTGGCGTGCCTGCCGCTGGCTTGCTTACTCTAATACTGATGATTTTGTGTATCGCTCAGTTACCAGCTCTTCTTGCAGTGCTACCTGTGATTGGCTACATGTACATGACTCAAGACAGCACGACTGCAACCTTGTTTACCGTATGGGCGGTCGTTGGTGCGCTTTCTGAAAACTTGCTCAAGCCAATGCTGATGGGTCGAGGCGTAGACACTCCGATGCCAATTATTTTGATTGGTGCCATCGGCGGTATGCTTGTCTACGGTATCGTAGGCCTCTTCCTTGGCGCGGTTATTCTTTCAATTTGGTATGAGCTATTCGTTTGGTGGCTAAGCATTGAGAAAGCCCAACAGCAAGAGGAATTGGGCGACTTGCTGGAGGAAGCAAAAGACCAAAGTGAATCTGGCAACGGTGCAGGTATTTAAGCTCACCAAGCCTTAATCCGATACTCATAATCTTTCAAACCGTTGCATTGCAGCGGTTTGTTTTTATTGGTGTCACATTTTCATCTCAATAACGATGAAAAATGAAACTAATGTTAAATTTTCAAACTAATGACACTTGATTGTTGCAATCAAACGCATAACGATGCACTCTCGATGCTCACTAATAAATAGTGCTTAGGATAAAAACAATGAAATTGATCAAGCCTTTAACTTGCGCGCTCGCTCTGGCAATGAGTAGCATGGCATTCGCTGACGTAACGGTTAGTGTTCCTGACGACGTTTCGGTACTCGCAGCAAACGGTGAAAAAGTGAAGCTGGATGGCGGCTTCTTTGCCTCAGAAAGAACACTAACGTTACCTGATGGCGTTAACCAGGTCGTATTCCGATTTACTCCGTTTTTCAACAAAGGCAATGACCGTGTCAGTGTTGAAAGCGACGTTATTGTCACCAGCTTTACGTCTTCAGATTCTAAACTGGCGCTTCAGCTTCCAGAGTACCGTAACTTGAACGATGCAGAAGACAATATCAAAGACTTAGACTGGAAACTGGTTGATGCATCTGGCAACGCGATTGCCGTTAAGCAAGACAAGCTTATCAAAGAAGGTATGCAGATTGGCCGTGACTATGTTCGCGAAGTAGAAGATTACAATCGAACTGGCGGCGTGGCAGCAATTGCTGTTGCAGGAGCGATGGTTCAGCCAATGACGTTACCCGCTGAAATCCCTGAAGATATGAAACAAGCACGTGCGGCAGTAAAAGCAGATTCAACCGCAGAAGAAATGCTGCACTTCTGGTACCAAAAAGCGGATGCTGAAACCAAAGCTCGCTTTAAAGCGTACATCAACCAACAATAAGCTTGGTCTTTCTGAGTTTATAAAGCCACATCTAATGTGGCTTTTTTCGTACCGTAATAACCTCAACAACTGCTGAGCTTTAATGGTCCCGATTTACCAGTAACGCTCGTAAATGATGTTACCACCAGTATTGACTCGAAACTTCTCTAAACCGCGTTCTTGCAATACTGGCAACGTGTCTTTAATCATTGCTGGATTGCCACACAACATCACAAAGCTACTGCAAGGTGAGAACTGCACATCCGCTCGATTAGACAGCTCTCCTGAGGCAATAAAGTCGGGAATGCGGCCTTGTAACTTACCTTCCACAGCTTCTCGGCTAACAATAGGCACGTACTTTAATCGGCCTTCATAGCGCTGCTCTAAGTGCTCAATTAAGTACTTATACACCAGGTCTTTCTCATAGCGAACACCATGAACCAAAACAATCTTTTCGTTATGAGGAAGCAGATTAATGTCATCTAACAATGACAAAAATGGCCCAATACCCGTACCAGTTGAAAGCAACCAAAGGTCATGTGCTTGTTTGGGAATCGAATCATGGATCAAATCTCCGTGTGCCGTTTCACCAACATAGATACTGTCACCAGTCTTTAACTTTTGCAGTTTTGGCGACAATTGTCCCTGAGGGTCCGCAACAATCAAAAACTCCAGCCAGTCAAACTGTTCGCTCGGAGCATTCACCACGGAATAGGCGCGGCTGATTGGGTTGCCATTTTCGTCTAACAACGCGAGTTTGGTAAATTGACCAGCTTTAAAGGAAAGTGGAGCGCCAGATACTCTTAAGCTGAACAGCTCACCTGTCCAGTCTATTCGCTTCTCAACTCTGGCGAGATTGAAATTTTTCAGTTCTGCCATGAGACATCTCCCTTTTAGCCACTCTCAAATAAACTTACGCTTACAACGTTACTATGTAAAGATTAAACTTTACATAAACAACCAGTTTATTTCACACTTCAGGAACAATTTTATTACATTCTAAATAATTACATCTAGAATAAATACTCAGATTAATAAGTGGCTTCACAATTTGTGGCAACGTTGATGAAAAAGGAACAAAGAAAATGGACACACTACTAAAAGACTTCCCCGTCGTTACTGAGATCAGAGTAGCTTGGGGAGAAATGGATGCCTTGCAACACGTCAACAACGTCGTCTACTTTCGTTACTTCGAAACCGCACGCCTGGACTATTTTGAAGCGATTAATTTGCTCGTCGACCTGCAAACCTCGCAAATTAGCCCTGTTCTGAGTGAGACTCAGTGTCGTTATAAATTGCCGGTGACTTACCCGGACACGCTTCTGATTGGCGCTCGAGTGATCGACATGCAAGGCGATCGCATGACAATGGAATATCAGGTATTTAGCAAAAAGTGGGGAAAAGTGGTCACCGTCGCGACGGCAACAGGTGTGATGTTTGATTTTAAAAATAACACTAAGACTGAGATTCCAGACAACGTCCGCAAGTCGATTCTGGAACTGGAAGCGACTGTGGGCTGCACTCACCACCTAGAATAATTGTCGAGTTTAAATTCCCGGCGGCACACAATCGTGCTTTCGGGAATAATTGCTTTTTCAACAGCTTAACAGAAAGTTTCGATGTACAGCGCTTCAACTTTATCTCGTGCCCATTGCGTCTTACGAAGAAACTTTAACGACGACTTAATAGACGGGTCTTTTTTAAAACAGTTAACACGAACACGTTCATACATACCATTCCACCCAAAGTGCTCAACCAAACGAGTGACGATTTTTTCTAAACTCAACCCGTGCAGAGGGTTATTCGGTTGTTCGTTGCTCATGATTTCAATCCAACAATTTATAGGGCGATTTGGCGGGCTAATCTAACTGAAACAAACCTGATTCCCAACTGTTATTTACATCAGAATAAAAACAGCCCGAAAGTAAACGGGCTGTTATTCTATTCATCGTTTAGTCAGTTAACCTGAGTCGGGGTTAAAAAAACGATTTCACCCATAAAACGATGCTGTCCCAGATTTGGCCAATCCATGACGCGGGTTCAACCGCTTGATTGCTGACCAGAGGATAGCTGGCGACGGTTTCATCGTTATTTTTCCACACGACTTTACCAACCACTTCCCCTTGCTCAATCGGTGCCATTAAAGGTTCTTTCATTTCGACACTCTTATCTAAACCAGCTGTCATACTGCGAGGCAGGGTCAAATAAGCATCTTGCGGGAAGCTTGCTTCTATTTCACTCACCTTGCCTTTCCAGACCTTAACCTTTGATTCCACCTGTCCCTGTGTAGCCACCTTCTTAGTGTCATAAAAACGGAAACCATAGCTGAGCAAGTTTTTAGACTGACTGATGCGTGCTTGCGCGCTAGGTGTTCCCATCACGACAGATATCAGACGCATTTTACCTTCAGTCGCTGAACTGACGAGACTATATCCCGCATTGCTGGTGTAACCTGTTTTGCCACCATCCACTTTAATAGACTTATCCCACAACAACTTATTACGGTTGTATTGGGTAATATCGTTCCACTTAAACACCTTTTCGTTGTAGAGCGCATAAACATCAGGTACGTCATTGATGATCGATTTCATCAACGTCGCCATATCCAAAGGAGAAGTTTGGATGCCTTCGCTATCCAGCCCATGAGAGTTCACAAAGTAAGTGTCTTGAAGCCCGAGCTTTTCGGCCCAGCCATTCATCAAAGCCACAAATCCATGTTCACTGCCTGCCACATGTTCCGCCAAAGCGACACATGCGTCATTTCCCGATTGGATAATGACACCGCGCATCAAGTTCGCAACGCTGATTTCATCTTTCGGTTTGATGAACATTTTGGAGGAACCGGGGAATTTTTCTGACCACGCATTTTCGCTGACAGTCACTAAATCATCCCAATTTAATCGACCTGCTTTGATTTCCTGACCCACGACATAAGCCGTCATGAGTTTGGTTAAACTGGCAGGGGCTAATCCGGCTCTCCCGTTCTGTTCTGCGATAATGGCTCCCGACTGAAAGTCCATTAACACGTACCCTTTCGCCTGTAACTCAGGTGGGCTTGGCGTGACCACCGCAAATGCGGGCACGCTAACTAAACAAGTCACGATAATCCATTGAGCCAGTGACACTTTCATTCAACATCCTCCACAATTCACACTCACTTTGTCGTCGCTCTAATGAGCATAGCTCATTCAACCAGTTGCACCAGTCGCTAATCGTTTCATTTTCTTGAACTTACGTTGATTTTACAAAAGAGATTAAACGCCTTAGATGTGACTTGCTCTACTTCGGATTCTTGGTTAAACCCTGATTTCGAAGTAAAGTAGCGAGCGTAAGGTCTACTAGATGCTGAACCCAACAAGGATATAAATAAAACAATGAATGCTCTATCATTTATCGACGCAGGATTGCACTACACTCCCCACACATTTAATGTCCCTTTGAATTACCAGGAAGAGAGCAAAGGCACTATTGAAGTCTTTGCCCGTTCGGTATGTTTAGTGGGAGACGAAGACTCAACCAAACCATGGCTTGTGTACTTTCAAGGTGGTCCTGGCTTCCCTTCTCCACGTCAAAATGGCCATAACGGCTGGATAAAACGAGCACTTCAAGAGTACCGAGTATTACTGCTCGACCAGCGCGGCACCGGAAACAGTTCGGTGATCAACCACCAAACGCTGGCGCACCTAACGCCACACCAGCAGGCAGAATACCTGAGCCATTTCCGAGCAGACAATATTGTTCGCGATGCTGAATTTATACGTCAGCAATTTGGTGTAGAAAAGTGGGCGATTTTAGGCCAAAGCTTCGGTGGTTTTTGCTCTCTGACGTATTTGTCGTTGTTCCCAGAAAGCCTGACCCGAAGCTACATTACTGGTGGCGTGCCGTCTGTTTCACGTCATCCCGACGATGTGTATAAAGCAACGTTTAAACGTACAATGGATAAGAATCAGGCGTTCTTCCAGCAATTTCCTAAAGCGCAGCAACTTTGCCAGACCATTGCTGATCACCTGTTAGAAAATGAAGAGTTTCTGCCAAACGGGCAACGCTTTACCGTTGAGCAATTCCAACAGATTGGGATTAATTTTGGGGTCAGCGATACCTTCTTGCCAACGTATTACTGGCTGGAAAGCGCACTCATAGAAGTAAACGGAAAAACGCAGCTTCGTTACGAGTTTTTAAGTGACATGCTGGCTCAGCAAAACTTCCAAACCAACCCTATTTACGCCATTTTGCACGAGTCTATATACTGCCAGGGCTTTGCTTCAAATTGGAGTGCACACCGAGTACGTCAGTCAAACCCGGCGTTTAACTATGAAAAAGGCCAACCTTTCTACTTTACCGGGGAAATGGTTTTCCCATGGATGTTTGATCAATACACCAACCTAAAGCCACTGAAAGAAGCTGCTGAAATACTGGCAAGCAAAGAGGACTGGTCACCCCTTTATGACCAAAACCAACTGGCGTTGAACAAAGTTCCGGTAAGCTGCGCGGTTTACGCCGACGATATGTTTGTGGAAATGGACATCAGCCGAGAAACATTAGCTACTATGCCGAACTCAAAAGCGTGGATCACCAACGAATATGAACACAATGGTCTGCGTGCTGACGGCGAACGCATTCTGGATACCTTAATTGCGATGGGTAACCAGACTGCGGCAACTTTGGTTTAATAAGACACCACTTCTGCATACCGACGCCTTTTCACCATGAAAAGGCGTTTTGCTATCCAATACCGAGCATCACGCCAGTCGATTAATCTTTGATCCTTTTTATCATGGACTTAGTGATCACTCGATAGCTCATCTTGTGATAAAAATCTTCGCCTTCGTGGTTAAAAGAACCAACGGACAATCCGATTTCCTCTACGCCCAAGCTGCAAAGCGCACTTTCAATTCTATCCATTAACGATAAGCCTATTCCCAAGTTTCGATGGCTTTCCGCAACAACAAGCTCGTTTATAAAGCCAACGTATTTCTCTGGTGAAATGATGGAGTTAACTTCACGAGTGGTTCCCGAAATAAACCCCACAATGTTTCGATTTGAACAAGCTACAAATGCAGTGATATTGCCATCGAAGTATTTTTCAAAGATATTACGGCTATCCCTAATCTCGGCCATTTCTTGTGGTGAACGATAAAAGTCGGGCTCAGCTTGATAGTGAGAAGTATCGAGCTCGACTAAAAGAAGTTTGAGAAGCGGGATATCCTCTTCCCTGAGTCGCCTGATATGAAACTGCTGCATGTCTTACTAACCATTCCGTTGAATTAATTTTTGTTTTTTATCTTGCTGTACTGTACTGAGTGCATTTACGAGTAACGAGCACTCAACCAATTAAACGTACAAATTTCACACAAACCTGTCGAGGTTAACCTCGTCAATTCACTTAGATTTTTGTTGATAATTTGAAGACCTACAAGGTTTGTGGGGAAGCAGCTATCCATTCTGCATCCTCATTTTGTCACTAACCAATCAACATGCATGTTTCCTGTCCGACGGGTTTACCTGTATACCTGACCGTTTTAGTCGGGTATACTCCGGGCCGTTATAATTTAATGGTCGTCGACCACTTGTTTTATTAAAGCCTGTTTTTTTAAAGGAAATCTCATGAGTCAGTATGTTGTCTGTGCGCTGTACAAGTTTGTGGAACTAGGTAACTATCAAGAGCTACGCGAACCATTGCTTGCACTGATGGAAAAGAACCAGATTCGTGGCACCCTTCTGCTGGCAAGTGAAGGTATCAACGGTACCGTTGCTGCGGACCGCGCGGGTATTGATACCCTGCTTGAATGGCTAAATGCAGAGCCACGTCTTGCGGGCACTGTTTATAAAGAGTCGCTTGCTGAAACACAGCCTTTTAACCGCACTAAAGTAAAACTCAAGAAAGAGATCGTAACTTTAGGTGTTGAAGGTATCGATCCTCGTCATGTGGTTGGCACTTATGTGAAACCAAAAGACTGGAACGATCTTATTGCGGATCCAGAAGTGTTTGTTGTTGATACGCGTAATGATTACGAAATCGAAATCGGTACTTTTAAAGGTGCGGTAAACCCGAACACTGAAACTTTCCGTGAATTTCCAGACTACGTGAAAGAAAATATGGATCCGGCCAAGCATAAGAAAGTGGCAATGTTCTGTACTGGTGGTATCCGTTGTGAGAAATCAACAGCGTACATGAAAGAGCAAGGCTTTGACGAAGTTTATCACCTTGAAGGCGGCATCCTAAAATATCTGGAAGAAGTGCCACAAGAAGAGAGCATGTGGGAAGGCGATTGCTACGTATTCGATGGTCGTGTTGCTGTAAACCACCAGCTAGAGAAAGCTGACTACGACTTATGTAACGCTTGTCGTCTGCCAATCACAGAAGAAGACAAACAGTCAGACCTTTACGAGCAAGGCGTAAGCTGCCCTAAATGTCACGGTACGCATTCAGAAGAGCAGATTGCTCGATTCCGCGAACGTGAAAAGCAGATTTCTTTAGCGGATCAACGTGGTGAACAGCACGTTGGCGGTGAAAGCGCGAAGCAACGTGAAGAGCGACGTGCGGCTAAGATTGCTCAAAAAGAAGCACAGCGTAAACAAGCCTAACGCTTATTGGCGAACCATATGCCATGGTTCGCCAATTTACATATTTACGAGTGACGAAAGGTTAAGCGTCGCTGCGCTAAATACAGAAGTGACAGTTCTCTCTATCCAGGCCATGAGCACCAGCAAGATTTTTCAGGTGCGCTCTGCCCTCTGCAAGCCCCATCTCATAACCTTCAAGCAACACAGACTGACGCATTGATAAACGCTGTACATGAAAATTATCAGGCGGAGCAATAACGCGGATACGCGCGTCTTCCGGCGGGTTACGAATAAACGCCAACGATTCGTTATAGTTCTCTGTTCGGTGCAACATTGCTTCGACCATTTTAGGATGCTCGGCAAACAGCTTCTTAGTGAGCCAGGTTGTTTTGGCTGGCTTCTTCGAGTAATTCAACGGGTGGGATAACACCACAGTAATGTCTCTCGCGCCTCTTCGGTAGGCTTCGCGAACCGGAATTGAATCCGCCACGCCTCCGTCGGTGTAACAGCCACCAGAAAAGCAAGGGGTATGCTTATATGCGATAGGCAAAGCAGTCGTCGCTTCTAGCGCGTGATGGAAGTTATCGCGATTGACTCGATAATAGTCTGCCTTACCTGTATCCACATTGGTTGTAGTCGCAAAAAATGGAATACCATCAAACAACTTCTTTTCATCGACTGGATATAAACGGTTAGATTCTTCAAATAACCATTTAACGTCAATAAGGTCACCGCCCTTTATAAAGCGGGTTGGATCGAAGAAACGTTTACAGGTTGCAAGCTTGGTGATGATATTAATGCTGCGATGTGGGTAATCAGTTAAGTAACCAATCAGATTCGATGCACCTGCTGATACACCAATTGCAAAATCAAACGGCTTGTAATTTTGCTCCATGAACGCATCTAGCACGCCACTAGCGAAGACGCCTCGCATCGCACCACCTTCAACCACAATTGCTTTTTTTACCATGTTTCCTCCCCAATACTGTGTTTAAAAATAGTATTGAAAGTAAGGCAATAGAAACAATTGGTTATTCTTATTATTTAGATAGGTGATTCCTATACTCAAGTAAGATTTCGCTACAGAGTACAACCTGTGACCATGCCTACACCTTACATAAGCCTAGTAGGATTAAGAGAAAACGTTCTTATACGCTTCAGCAGCACCATCAATGAGCATTTGAGTGCCGATAACTGCCAATATCAGCCCCATCATTTTGGTCACAACATTGAGCGCACTAGGACCAACGGCTTTCACTAATCTATCGCCAAATAAAAACAAGATGTACGTGATAATACAGAGCACAGCAAAAGAAACGATGGTAATGATTGTTTGATCAAACCCACCAGCGGTCGCAAAGTTCATCGCCGTTGCGATAGTGCCAGGACCAGCCAATATTGGCATCGCGAGAGGGGAAACCGCGATACTTAACGCCGCTTGTTGCTGGGCAGGTGAGTAAGCCTTTTCCTTGGTTTTTTGATGGGTAGTATCACCTTGTAGCATGTTGTAACCAATCAAAAAGACCAGAATTCCGCCAGTAATACGCAGCGCATAAAGCGTAATCCCAAATAAATCGAAAATCAGTTTTCCCGCAATTGAAAACACCGCAACGATGATAAAAGCAATAAACACCGAACGCAGTGCTATGGAGCGAACCGTCTCTTTATCTTCATCCGCAGTTAAGCTCAAGAATATGGGAATATTCGCGATAGGGTTCATGATGGCGAAGAAACCCATAAATACCGTTACTGTGTGAACGATCAGTTCTTTCATCTTTTTACCGCATGTAATCCATTGATTTTAAGACAGTATATACCCATATCTTAAAGCGTGCCTGATTACTGGCTTTCTCTACTAAAACTTATGGATTAATGCTCACTTTTTTCGTTTGAGCTTTTCTTTTGAGCTTTTTTCTTTGGAGAAAGTTTACCCAGCCATCAAATGCCGATAAGGTGAGTTCCACGAAATATGAAAACAATAACAAAGGATGTTAAAGCATCATGAACAGTACGATTGAAACTATAATGAGCCACCGCTCGATTAGAAAATTCAGCCCGCAACCAATAGATAAAGCTCAACTGGACACGATTATTCAAGCTGGCCTAGCCGCATCTTCTTCCAGTATGCTGCAAGTCGTTTCCATCATCCGAGTAACTGACCCAGAGAAACGCACACAACTGGCGCAATACGCAGGTAACCAAGCCTACGTTGCGAGTGCGGCGGAGTTTTTAGTGTTCTGCATTGATTATCAGCGTCACTCGGCTATTAACCCTCAAGTACAAGCAGACTTCACCGAGTTAACACTCATTGGTGCCGTTGATTCCGGCATCATGGCGCAAAACTGTCTGTTGGCGGCAGAGTCAATGGGGTTGGGTGGCGTATACATTGGTGGTTTAAGAAATAATGCTAAGGGAGTTGATGAGTTACTCGGCTTACCTGCCAATACTGCGATTTTATTTGGTATGTGTCTTGGCCATCCAGAGCAAGACCCAGAAGTTAAACCTCGCTTACCTGCGAAGGTTATCGTGCACGAAAATCAGTACCAACCTCTAAACCTTGAAGACATAAAGGATTACGACCAAACTATGCACGATTACTACGCCACTCGTTCAAGTAATCAAAAGCAAAGCACCTGGTCTGAGGAAGTGACGACGAAATTGGCAGGAGAGTCTCGCCCGCATATTCTGCCTTATTTACATAGCAAAGGATTAGCAAAGCGCTAGATTGTATTGAACGATAGCCTTGGATAGCCCTGCCAGGTTAGGTGGGGCTTTGTTTTTATTAACTATTCCTTCTCTGAACCCTTATTTTCGGTTGCTAGTCATTCAGCCGTCGCCTATGATAAACGAGCTCACGCCTAAAGCACCCAACACTCGCGGAAAGAACTCGGTTCACGGCAATTTGGCTTCCCTGCATTTCCAGCAGGTACACTCTGTTTTTACCTTCTTAAAGCTTCTGTTCAGGCGAGTGTGGAAGAGAATAAGAAAGGTGAAAAATGCAACCTCACAACAGCTTCTCAATTAATCTCAATCAGCAAAAAATCATTGCTAAAAAGCGTTTAAAGGCAATTCGTCTATTTGACTTCAATACGCTGGATCTCGTTAAACAGTTTCACTCCCAACCCGACACTCTATCTTTCGAGTCTATTCAGCTTGCTGATGTTCAACATGCTTTAGCAAGAGAGCTCGGCTTACCGAGTTGGAACAAACTAAAAGCTCACGTGGAACGTTTAGAATCGCATAAGAACGCTATCGCTAAACGAGAAAAAGCGTTAGACAGTGGCCTGAGTACGCTCCATGTTCGTTGTGGACATGATATTCAGGAAAAACTTAAAGAGAGCGGCTTTGAAGGCCAGTTTCTCCCAATGATTGATCCACTATGCATGGGCCCTATTCCTAAAGCTGAGCAATCATTTTTAGCCATACGCGCTCAGTTCGTTGTTGATACGATGCTGCCCGTTATGGGGCATAAAGAATCTGTTCAAAACATCGCTCAGCAAGAGCAGCGCAACGTAGAGACTCTGCTAGACGATAAGTTTGAGCGCATCGTATTTTGGGTGGAGCATGATAGCTATGATCAACTCATGTTGATCCGTTGCCTGACTTATCTTGAGAACGTAAAAGATAAAGTCATTGAGATCATTGAATTGAACCAATTCCCCGGTACAGAACGTTTTATCGGTTTTGGACAACTACCCGCAGAGGCGATTCGTTCATGCTGGCATGATCGCAAGCCGATAAACGCAAGATTAATGAGCCAGGCCAGTCGGTGTTGGCAAGCTCTCACAGAAGAAACGCCAGATTCTATTGTCTCTCTATTAGATCAACATGAGTTGGATTGCTTGCCAAATATAAGTGCAGTTCTTATGCGGCATTTGCGCGAGCTCCCCCATTCAATATCAGGGTTGAGCTTCACTCAGCGTCTCGCACTCGATGCACTAAAGGAACAAAGCAACGCGATTTCAGTGAGTAAGTGGTTTCAGCTTTATCAGCAGAGCGAACCTTTGCCCTACCTTGGTGATGTAATGTTTTACGCACTGGTCCTTCCTTTAGCGACCAATGAGAACCCACTGATAACAGTAGATTCATTAGAAAAAAACTGGTGGGAGCAACAAGTGTGTATAACCGAGCATGGAATACAGTGCTTAAACGGTAATGTTAAATTTGATCAACAATATTGGGTTGGTGGAATTCCAAACAACAACAAAAGCCGTTGGGAGTGGGATCATCTGCAGCTATCTAGCCTGTCCAATGTACAATGTTGATATGGAGCTGAATTTACCAACTTAGTGGCTAAAAATAACAGAGCGATGCGAATAGTGAGATAAATGTATTGCTCTAATTATCGACTACTAATGCACATTATATAAACAAGTTTCAGTTGCATATTTAGTCCCACATTAATCAGAGGTGAATAATCACGAGTTCAATATGCAACCAAAACATAGAACACCAAAGTGTAACAATAGGTGAACATTAGTTTTATACTCGATAAAAGTGTTAAAAAACAGCCGTTACAACCAGCCTTAAAGTTAAATAACTGTTAAAATAATATTTTTTATGGTGACCGTGGTCACATCTACCGACCAAGATTAGGTTTTTTCTTTCGTGTTTTTTCACTCCGCTGCTAACCTGCACGCCACTTTGAAGTGAACTCAGAGTGCATAACTATAAGGAGTGTTCTCATGAATACCAAGAAACCGATGTCGCTTACCAGCCGTGTTATTTTCGGTATGGTGGCGGGTATCTTGACAGGATTTGCAATTCGCACACTTTTTGCTGACAACGGATTTGTCGACGCATACATTGTTAATGGACTATTTGAAGTTGGTGGACAGATCTTTGTCGCCAGCTTGAAGATGCTAGTAGTACCTTTGGTATTTGTATCACTCGTTTGTGGTACTAGCTCTCTTAAAGACCTATCTACTTTAGGTCGCATGGGTGGTAAAACCCTAGCTTTATACATTGCAACAACGGCTGTCGCTATCACACTTGCTCTGACTATGGGCACCGTGTTCCAGCCAGGTGCTGGCGCTGATCTTACTGCGGTAAGCTCATTCAAGTCAGCAGAAGCACCGTCTTTGGGTCAGGTGATCATTGATATGTTCCCGACTAACCCAATCAGTGCAATGGCTGAAGGTAAAACACTTCAAGTTATCGTGTTTGCCGTTTTATTTGGTATCGCGATCAGTGCTGCTGGTAAACCAGGCGAGCGTATCGCTGCATTCTTCTCAGACTTGAATGAAGTGATCATGAAGCTGGTTGCTATTTTGATGAACCTGGCACCATTTGGTGTGTTCTTCCTGATGGCGAAGCTGTTTACTGGTTTGGGCTTGGGTGCAATCCTAAACCTTGCCGAGTACTTTATCGTTCTAGCTGGCACACTGCTGCTACACGGTCTGGTAACGTACAGCCTAATGTTGAAAGGGTTTACTGGTCTTAGCCCAATTACCTTCCTGCGTAAAATGGAAGATGCTGTGATGTTTGCGTTCTCTACTGCATCATCAAACGCAACCATTCCGGTTACTATGGAAACAGCAAAACACCGCATGGGCGTAGAAAACCGTGTGTCTTCGTTCACTGTACCACTTGGTGCAACCGTGAACATGGACGGTACGGCGATCATGC